>Ga0123336_10000333_pt1 | contig 48665 bp, 36 predicted proteins | sample SSSSmetaG_FD_96466 | JGI IMG/M metagenome (GOLD analysis project Ga0123336, IMG submission 96466) | Glacier valley bacterial and archeal communities from Borup Fiord, Nunavut, Canada, to study Microbial Dark Matter (Phase II) - ​SSSS metaG | ecosystem: Environmental > Aquatic > Freshwater > Ice...
CCTGCGCGCCGCAAGGGCCGGCGCACGTACCGAAGTGCGGCTGCCGTGGGGGCGGCTGCTGCCGTCGCTCGCGCTGATCGCAGCCGGCATCGCACTCGTCAACCACGTCGAGCTGCAACACCTTCGTGCCGACCCCACAGCCGAACTGGCGCGCTATGCGCTGGGCGCGCTGCTGGCCATCGGCGCCGTGGTGTGCTGGACCTGGTACCCGATCCGCAACGCCGAGTGGCTGCGCGCCCACGCCGACCGCAGCCCGCGCGGCTGGGCTACGGCGCAGGGCCTGGCCACACTGCCGCTGGCGTTGATCGGCTTTGCCGGCACGTGGGTGGCCTATGCCGCCAGCGGCAACCCGTTCGCGATGCCCTTCGGCCCGCGCGCGCTCGAGTACGTCGGGCTGATGTTCGGCATCGGCCTATTGGCCTCGTGGCTGGGCACCCTGTGCTGGAACGAGGCCAGCCAGCGCCTGCCGCCCCTGCTCTCGGGCCAGTTGATCGTGTTCGAAACGCTCGCCGCGTTGAGCTACGCGTTCATGCTGCGCGGGCGCACGCCGGAGTTGCAAACGCTGGCCGGTGTGGCCTTGCTGGTGGCGGGCGTGGTGTGGGCGGTGCGCATGCAGCCGCAGGCGGCAGCGGCTCATCCCGCGTGAGCCGCCTGGCTTGAGGCTGCCGGCGTGATGCCGACCCCCGCGTTGCGCCGTCAGCGCAGCAGCGGTGCGTTCGGCAGCTCGTTCGGGTTGGCTTCGCCCGGCGCGAGCGCGAAGTGCTGGCGCAGCAGCCCATCGACCGCGTCGACGGCTTGGTTCAACCCGGCCTCGAACTGCCCGCCCTGGAACGCTGCGCGCATACTGCCCAGAATGCGCTGCCAGTGGGCGTCGCCCACATGCCGCGCCAGGCCCCGGTCGGCCACGATCTCGATGGCGTGTTCGGCCAGCAACAGGTAGACGAGCACGCCGTTGTTGTGTTCCGTGTCCCACACGCGCAGCTTGCCGAACAGCGCCACGGCCCGTTCGCGCGCCGTGGCGTTGCGGCGCAGGTAGCTCAGCGGCAGGCCGGCCTCGACGCACACGCGGATCTCGCCGCTGTGCAGCGCCTCGCTCGCGGCCACGCGCGCCTCGATGCGCTGCAACGCGGCAGCGTCGAGCACGCGTCTGGCATCGCGCTCGTCGAGCGTTCGGTGCTTGAGCAGGCGCAGCCAGCGGTTCGCCGTCGTATTCGTCATCACCAACCTCCCGAGGCGCCACCGCCGCCGAAGTCGCCACCACCGCCGGAGCTGAACCCGCCGCCTCCGCCGCCACCCCCACCGCCACCGGAGCCACCGCCTCCGCCGCCCCAGATCACCGGCCCGCCCGATCGGCCGAGGCGGGAGCCGCCCATGCCCATCACGCCGACGAGGAACAGCGCCACCAGCCCAGCACCCCCGGCAACGAGCGCACTCGCGGTCAGCCACCAGCCGATGCCGCCGACTGCGCCGCCGGTCAGCACCGAGCCGAGCTTGCGGCCGAAGAGGCCGGTGAGCACAGCGCCCGCGATCGGCACGCCCACGAACAGGAAGATCGCCAGGTCTTGCAGGTCGAAACCGCCCGGGCCCTTGTTGGCGCCACCTTTGCGCGCGTCGCGCGGGGTGGGCTCGGCCAGGCCTTCACCGGCTATGCGTTGCCCGAGCCGGTCGACTGCCGCATTCAGGCCGCCGGCATAGTCGCCGGCCCTGAACGCGGGCGTGATCTGCTCGCTGATGATGCGGCCGGCCGCGATGTCGGGCACTGCGCCTTCGAGCGCCTTCGCGACCTCGATGCGCACCTTGCGGTCGGTCTTCGCGACGACGATGAGAAGGCCGTCGCCGACCTCGCGCCGACCGATCTTCCAGGCGTCGGCCACGCGGTGCGCGTACGACGAAATGTCTTCGGGCTGCGTGCTGGCCACGATCAGCACCACCACCTGCGAGCCGCGCTGCGTCTCGATGCCTTCGAGCTTGGTGCTCAAGGCCTGCGCTTGAGCCGGGGTCAGCGTGGCGGTGCTGTCGATGACCCGGCCGCTGAGCGGCGGCACGGGTTGAACGTCTTGCGCGCGCGCCGCGCCGGTGAGCGCAAGTGCTGCGATCAGCAACGCCGCGAGCGCCCGGGCGTGTCGCATCAGCGGCTCGGGGTCGGCTGAACTACTTCGAAACCAATCACTTCGACGCCGGCTTGTCGAAACTGATGGTCGGCGGCACCGAGATCTGCGCTTCGTTCTGCACCGTGAAGCTGGGCTTGACCTTGTAGCCGAACACCATCGCGGTCAGGTTGTTCGGGAAGCTGCGCGCCAGCACGTTGTACTCGGCCACCGTCTTGATGTACCTGTTGCGGGCCACCGTGATGCGGTTCTCCGTGCCTTCGAGCGTGACACGCAGGTCCTGGAACGCAGCATTGGCTTTGAGTTGCGGGTACTGCTCGGCCACCACCATCAGGCGGCTCAGCGCGCCAGTGAGCTCGCCTTGCGCCTTCTGGAACTTCTCGAACGCTTCGGGGTTGTTGACGAGCTCCGGCGTGGCCTGGATGCTGGTGGCGCGCGAACGCGCCTCGATCACTTTCGTCAGCGTGTCCTGCTCGAAGCTGGCCTCGCCCTTGACGGTGGCCACGATGTTGGGGATCAGGTCGGAGCGGCGCTGGTACTGGTTCAGCACCTCGGCCCATGCGCCCTTCACCTGCTCGTCGAGCGACTGGAAGTTGTTGTAGCCGCAGCCCGACAGCACCAGCGCGGCGAGCAGCGCCACACCAGCGGCCAGAAGGCGGTTGCGAGGGCGGGCAGCTTGGGTGAGCGTGATCTGCATGGTGTTCTTCCTTGAAAGTGCGGCGCGATGCTACCCCGCGCCCCGGAGGTGGTGCCGCACGGTGCGGTTTCAAGTCGCTCGGGCCGGGCTCGATACAGTCGGGCGATGAGCTTGTTGAACCACGCTTTGCTCGCCGGACGCACTCAAGGGCACACCCAGGGGCCGATGACCGACGCATCGAGCGTGATCGTCGTCGGTGGTGGCGGCGCGCTCGGGTCGGCGGTGCTCGAGCAGCTGCTGGCCAGCCGCCGGTTCGGCGCGGTGCGCGTGCTCGTGACACGCGAGGTGCATGTGGCGATGGGCGGGCTCGACACCGTGATCGCCGAACCGATGCATGGTGCCGATGCCGATGCCGATGCCGATGCCGACGACGGCATCGCCGCCGGCAACGCCCCCTTGGCCACGTTCGTCGCCCATGTTGCGGTGGTCGTGTTCGACCGCCCGCGCCATGCGAACGGCCGCGAACTGGCGTTCACCCGCCCCCAGCCTGAGGCGCTTCCCACGCTGGCGCGCTGGCTGCATCGGCGCGGTGTGAAGCAGCTGGTGGTGGTCATGCCCCACAGCCCCACCGGCTTGCCCCACGCGTTGCAGGCGGGCCTGGCGAGCCTCGACGAACACGCGGTGTCGGCGCTCGGATTCGAGCACCTGGTGTTCGTGCGCTCGGCGCAGGCTCCGTCGGGCGCGCGCCCGGCGCTGTGGATGCAGCGCGTCGCCGATGCGATGCTGGCGCAGTTCAGCATCATGGTCGCGGCACCCCAGCAGCCGGTGCGCGCACGCAAGGTGGCGCAACTGGTCGCCGCACTGGCGCAGCAGTTGCCGCACAGCCCGCCTGGCACCCGCGTGGCGCCCCCGGAACTGGTCTGGCAGGCCGCGCAAACCCCGGAGCCGGCCGCGCTGGTTGCGGCATGGCTGCGCGGGGAGGCGCTGCCCGCCTTAGGCGCACCGCGCCAGCGGCTGTAGGGCCGCTGTCGTGCGCCCCGCGCGGCGCCGCAGCGGTCGCTTGCCTGTCAGGAAGGTGACGCCTCCCAAGCGTGCCAGCTGCTGTGCAGCCCGATGGCTGCCAGGCCGATCAGCCCCAAGCCCGCGAGCACCGCATGCACCGCCGCCAGGGCCGGCGCGCCGACTTGGTCGACCGCGACACCGAGCAACGGCACGACCCCGCCGTCGACAGCCACGGTGCCCGCGGCCTGACCGGCGCCGCCCGCCCGAGCATGGCGCCGAGGTGCGCTGCGCTCGCCGTGGAAGGCGACCCTGCCTGCGCGCCGCACCAGTCGGCCATCACGGGCAGGCCGGCCATCATCGGCACCATGCCGGACGCGGCTGCAGCCTGCGGCCAATCGGCCACGCGGCGCCCGTGGGCGGCGTTCGCCCCCCCCCCGACGAGCGATCGAACAGGCTGGTCCGGCAAGCGCCGTGTGTGGCGGTGGCGCGAGGCAGCAATGCGGCGAGCCCACACGCGGCGGCCGCGAGCGCCACGCCCCACTGTGCGGCCGCCAGGGGCATGGCGTTCGGGTCACCCATGAGCGCCCAGGCCAGCACCGCGCCGGCCGCAGCGGGGGCCAACGGAGACGCCGCCGTGCCCCCGTGCGCCAGGCGCAGTGCACGCACCGCGAACGATGCGGCGACCACCAGCGCGCCCCAGGCGACGGCAGCCAAGGGCAGTGCAACGCGTGAGCGATCCAGGCCAAACAGCGCCCCGGCCGCGGCGATGCCGAGCAACACCAACGCCGCTTGCAAGGGCCGGGCACGCCAGTGCCAGCGCCTCGCCAGCGCCAGTGCCAGGCCGATGGCCAGCAACCACAGCGCGACCAGGCCCTGCCCGCCGGCGAGGCCGGGCAGGTGTTGGTGGCCCAGTGTGCCCAGCAGCAGCCAACCCCCGAGCTACAGCGACCACGCCAGGGCACGCGCTACCCACAGCCGCAGTGCGGCGTGCCGGCGGCCGACAACCCGCCCGGGGTCGGTGCGCGAGGGCGTGGCAAGCGTGGCGGGCATGTCGCGCATGGCCTGCCGTTAAGCCGCGCTGTAGCCGTGCAACCGGTCGCTGCCGCTGGCTGCATGCACGCTGGCGTTGAACGACACGATCACGCGGTCGAGCACGCCGTCGTACGGCAACGCCTGGTGCGCGAGCCATGAGGGGAACAGCACCAGTTGGCCCGGCACCGGCGGCACCTCGACCTGCGGCGGTTGCAGGTACGCGTTGCCCAGGTCGACATGCGCGCCGGCCAGGTGGTTGAAGGGCGGGCCGTAGAAGCGGGTCACGCCGTTGCGCGCACCGTGCGTGGCGTGCGTGGTGCGCTGCTCTGGCGCGTCGGCCTGCACGCAGTAGACCCCGGACCACGAACAGTTGCCGTGCGTGTGCACCTCGTGGAAGGCGCCGCGGTTGCTGGCCTGGAACCACAGGCCGTTGATCGCCACGCGCAGGTCGGCTCCTTCGGCCGGCCAAGCCTCGCGGTTGGCCTGTGTGGCGGTGTCGCGCAGGCACTCGACCAGGAAGCGCACGAAAGCCTGCCACTCGGGCAGCTGAATGCGTTGCAGCAGGTCGTCGCTGCTGGCGAAGAAGGCGGCACCCGGCGCCTCGCTGCGCGCATGGCTTTGCGTGGCCCGCAGCGTACCGAACACGCGCACCAGCAACGGGTTCAAGTCATTGGCCAGCGGGTATCGGTGCACGCCGATGCGCGTGGGCCAGAGCGAATGAAAACCCGGCGCCAGCGACACGGCTCAGCCCGGGCCGGCCGTTGCAGGCATGTCGGCCGAAACGTCGCGCGCCAGCGCCGCCGGCCAGCGCAGGCGGTGGCCGGTGTCGCGCTCGAAACGGGCGATGTCTTCTTCGGTGTCCACGTCGACCCGGAAGCGCCGGTTGTCGGTGGTGAAGGCGTGCACGGCCTGCGGGTTTGCGGCGCGCCATTGGCGGCAGCCCACGTTGGCGCCGCCGGCGAGGATCTGCTCGCGCACCTCGGCGCTGAACATCACCGGGTTGCCCGGCTCGCCGCCCACCATCGGCACCACCACCGACGTGCCTTCGGCGCGCTGCTTGTAGGCGGCGATCAGGCTCGTGATGTCTTGCGAGTTGATGAGCGGCTGGTCGGCCAGCGCCACCAGCACGGCGTCGAGCTTGCCGGTGAGGGCCGCCAGGCCGATGCGCAGCGACGAGACCTGCCCGTCCTGCGGCGCGAGGTTGCGCGCCAGCGTGACCGGGAAGGCCTGCACCACCGGCTCGATGTGCTCGGCGTGGTGGCCCAGCACCACCACCACTTCGTCCACCCCCGCACCCGACAGCGCAATGAGTTGCCGGCGGATCAGCGGCACGCCACCCAGTTCGAGCAGGCTCTTCGGGCGCCGGCCCATGCGCGCGCCCTCGCCCGCAGCCAGCAACACGGCCCCGACCACGAGCCGGCTGTGCAGGCCACCGCCCCCCTTGAGCAGGCAGCCCATGTCAGCCGCCGCAGCACGACGAGCGTGCGCTGGGTTCGGGTGCGGTGCTCACTGCCATCGCGGGCAGCAAGGCCGGCGCGGGCGGGGTCAGGGCCGGAGCAGATGATGGGTCGGCCCCGCGGGCGGCGGTCGACGATTCACGTGTTGCACCGGCCACCGGCGCCGCGCCCTGCCGGCGCGCCGCCACCACGGCGGCCAGCACCGACAGCGCCACCTCCTCGGGCGTGTGCGCGCCGATGGGCTGGCCGGCGGGCGCCACGATGGCCGCCACCTGTGCGGCATCGGCGCCGGCGGCCACGAGCGCGCCTTTCAGCACCTGTGCCTTGCGCGCGCTGGCCACCAGCCAAACTTGCCGCGCTTGCAGCGCGAGCGCCGCGCGCAGGCCCTGCACGTCGCGCCGGCCCTGGGTGGCCACGACCACAAAGCTGCCCGGCGCCACCCGGGCCGCCACGCCGGCCGCATCGTCGCTGGCCAGCACCTGCGCGGCCGATGCGAAGCGCTCCGCCTGCGCGCCCTGCGCGACCACGTTCACCTGCAAGCCTACGCGCGGCGCCAGGTCGGCCAGCGCCACGGCCACCGGCGAATCGCCGATCACGGTGAGGCTGGCGCGCGGCAGCACCGGGTCGATGAAGAGTTCGAGCGTGCCGCCGGAATGGCAGGCCATGCCGAACTCGAGCACGTCGTCGAGCACGTCATTGAACTCTTCGCCGAGCGCTCGCGCCGGCGCCGCACCGCCGTCACCGGCGCGCGTTTCCGGCGCGATGCGGATCACCCGCGCGACGCCATCCACCAGCGCCTGTCGCACCGTGCGCAGCACCGCCGGCTGGGCGCAGCCGCCGCCGATCCAGCCCTGCACGATGCCGTCGGCGGTGACGATGGCTTTGTCGCCGGGCCGGGCCGAAGCGGGTGCCTGAACGCGCAGCACGCTGACGAGCGCGAAGGCCTGGTCGTTCTGTTGCAGGCGCTGCGCGGTGGCGAGCACGCCGAGGGCGGGGTGGGTCATGGAAGTCTCCATCGGGTCAATGCAAACGTCAGTGCAAACATCAGTGCGAACGTCAGAGAAGAAGCGGCGCGCATTGCGCCAGGTCGCGCAGCGACTGCAGCCGCACGAACCCGTCGATCAGCCCGCTGCAGGCCTGCATGGCCTGCGAGGCCGGCGGCTGCGCGGTGGGGTGGAACCAGGTGATGCGTGCGCCCCGACCGCGCACGCGGGCCAGTTGCTCGGCGAGCGCATGCGGTGGATCGGCATCGAAGCCGTCGGACAGGATCCACACGCGGCTGCTGCGGCCGAGCTGGGTGCGTGCGTGCACCGACACGAAGTCGGCCACGCTGGTGGCGATGCGCGTGCCGCCGCCGAAGCCTGCCGTGACGGCGTTGACCTTCTCCTGCACCGCCGCCGAGTCGCGCTGCAGCAGCGGCGTGATCTCGGCCAGGCGCGTGTGAAACACGAACACGCGCGCACCGGCCGCGCCCACGAAGGCGCGCGCGATGCGCAGGAACAGCTGCGCATGCGTTTCCATCGAACGGCTCACGTCGACCAGCACGAACAGCTTCGGCCGCTCGCGGCGCGGCGTGCGCCAGGCCGGCGCCAGCGGCACACCGCCGGTGGCCAGGCTGTTGCGAAGCGTCCGGCGCAGGTCGAGCCGGCGGCCGCGCGCATCGTCGCGCCAGCGGCGTGTGACGCGGCGGCGCAGGCGCTCGGCAATGCGCTCGGCCAAGCGCTCGAGCGTGCTCAGGTCTTGCGGCAACCACTGCGTGAGCGAGCGGTCGTGCAACGCCTCGGTGCGGCTCGCACCGCCTTGCGCCTGCGACGTGGCCGGCGCGTCGTCGGGCACGGTCACGTCGTCGAGCGCGGTGTCGGTGGGCGCGGCGCCGGTGGTCGGCGGTGTGGTGTTGCCGGCCATCGAGTCGTGCAGCGTCTGCACGGTCTGGCGCAGGTCGCGCGACGGGCGCGTCTGGCCGCTCACTTTCACCTGGCCCGTCAGGCGCTGCGGGTGCCAGTAGCGCTCGAACAGCTCGGGCCAGCGGCGCCACGCCCGTACGTCGTGGCACGCAATGGCACGCCACGCCGCCTCGATGCTGCGCAGGCGCGGCAGCGGCACCGCCAGCGCGGCGCGCACCATGGCCTGCTGCTCGGCCACGCCGACCGAAAGGCCGTGGTCACGCAGCAGCGCGGCGAACCCGGCGATGGCCGCCAGCGGCTGCGCCGAGGGTGCCGACGGTGCGTGCGCTTCGGGCATGCGGGGGCCGCTCACGCGTTCAGGCGCTGCTGCGCGTCGCAGCGGTTGCCAACGTTGCCGGTGCCGGCGCCACGTCAGCCGCAGGCTGGGTCGCCTTCTCGGCCACGCCCACCGTGCGCCGGCCTTCGCACAGCTGGCGCACGCGCTCGGCGCCGATCTGGAAGCGGTCGTCGCGGGTCTTCAGCAGGCACCCGAGCGTGGCCATCAGGCCTTGCGGGTCGTCGGGCAGCCGGGCCATGCGCAGGGCGTGGAGCGCGCGCACCCAGTCGAGTGTTTCCGCCACGCCGGGCGTCTTGCCCAGGTCTTCGCGGCGCAGGCGCTGCACGAAAGCCACGGCCTGCTCGATGAGCGCGCCTTCGGCCTGCGGCAGCGTGGCACGCACGATGGCCACTTCGCGCGCGAGCGTCGGGTAGTCGAGCCAGTGGTACAGGCAGCGGCGGCGCAGCGCGTCGCTCAGCTCGCGCGTGCCGTTGCTCGTGAGCAGCACCTGCGGGATATGGCGCGCGGTGAGCGTGCCGAGCTCGGGCACGGTGATCTGGTAGTCGGACAGCACTTCGAGCAGGAAGGCCTCGAAGGCCTCGTCGGCGCGGTCGACTTCGTCGATCAGCAGCACGCAGGGCTCGTCGCTCGCAATGGCGCGCAGCAGCGGGCGCTCGAGCAGGTAGTCGCGCGTGAACAGGTCGGCTTCGCGCAGGCGCTGCGCGGTGTCGCCGGTGGCCGCACCGGCATCGGTTTCATGCAGGCGGATCGCGAGCAGCTGGCGGCCGTAGTTCCACTCGTACGCGGCCTGCGCGAGGTCGATGCCCTCGTGGCACTGAAGCCGCACCAGGCGCCGCCCGCCGGCGCGCGCCAGGGCCAGGGCCAGAGCCGTCTTGCCGACGCCGGCGTCGCCCTCGATCAGCAGCGGGCGCTGCAACTCGCCAGCCAGCCACAGCGTGGTGGCGAGGCCCTCGTCGGCGATGTAGCCGGCGAGCTGGAGTTGTTCGCGCAGGGCCTGATCGTCCATGGGAATGCGGCCGAGGCGGTTCAGGCGCGCTTGCCGAACAGGCCGGCGAACCAGCTCTTGACGAGCGCCCAAAAGATGGCCAGCGCGTTCAACTCGGTCGTCGCCTTCGGCGCGGCGGTGACCGGTGCGGTGCGTGTGTCCACGGTCGGCGCGGCCGCCGCCGGCGCGCCATCGCCGGCTGCGGCGGCAGTGACAACTGGCGCAGCGACAGGCACCGCCGCTGCGGCGATGCGGAAGTTGTCGGCGAACTGGCCCAGGATCATGTCCGAGACCTGCACCATCATCCGCCCGCCGAACTGCGCGAACTTGCCGTTCACGATCACGGCCGCCACCCCCACCAGCACGCACTGCCCGAGCGTGTCGCCCGGCTCGACGGTGGCCGTCAGGTCCATCGACGCAGTCGAGCCGCCCTTGTCCGCGCCCTTGCCCAGCAACTGCACGCGCTGCGCTGCTTCGTCGAGCGCCAGCACCTCGATGTCGCCGGCAAACGCCGCGTTGGCCGGGCCCACCTTGAGCTTCACCGCGCCCTTGTAGTGCGTGGCATCGACCTGCTCGGTGATGCTGGCGCCGGGCATGCAGCCGGCCACCGCGCGCACGTCGCGCAGCACGGCCCAGCACTGCGCCGGGGTGGCGTCGATGGGATAGCGCTTTTCGAGTTTGACTTCCATGGTGTCCGTTCAAAGTGCCGTTCAGGCGCCGGCTCAGGCGTCGAGCGCCACGCCGCTCTTCTTGAGTTGCTGCCACACGCGGTAGGCGCTGTGCGGCATGGTCATGTCGGTCACGCCGAGGTGGGCGAAGGCATCGACCACGGCCGAGGTGAAGGTCGGGATGGAGCCGACGTGCGGCGACTCGGCCACACCCTTGGCACCGATCGGGTGGTGCGGGCTCGGCGTGACGGTGAAGTCGGTCTCCCACTTCGGCGTTTCGACCGACGTGGGCAGGAAGTAGTCCATCAGCGTGTTGCCCATCAGGTTGCCTTGCGCGTCGAACGGCATCTGCTGGCCCATGGCCACGGCATAGCCCTCGGTCAGGCCGCCGTGGATCTGCCCTTCGATCACCATCGGGTTGATGCGCGTACCGCAGTCGTCGAGCGCGTAGAAGCGGCGGATCTTGGTTTCGCCCGTGCCCCGGTCGATGTCCACCACGCACAGGTAGATGCCGAACGGGAAGGTGAAGTTCGGCGGGTCGTAATAGTGCACCGCTTCCAGGCCCATCTCCAGCCCGGCGGGCACGTTGTTGTAGGCAGCCCAGCAGATGTCTTTCATGGTCTTGTGGCGCGCCGGGTCACCCTTCACGTTGAAGCGGTCGATCTCCCAGTCGAGATCGCCTTCGCCCACCTCGAGCAGGTGCGCGGCGATCTTCTTCGCCTTCGCGTGGATCTTGCGTGCCGCCATCGCAATCGCCGCACCGGCCACCGGCGTGGAGCGCGAGCCGTAGGTGCCCAGGCCGTAGGGCGCGGTGGAGGTGTCGCCCTCTTCGACCTGGATCACCTCGCTCGGGATGCCGAGTTCGGTGGCGATGATCTGCGCGTACGTGGTGGCGTGCGCCTGGCCGGTCGAGATGGTGCCCATGCGGGCGATGGCGCTGCCGGTGGGGTGCACGCGGATCTCGCAGCTGTCGAACATGCCCACGCCGAGGATGTCGCACATCTTGCTCGGGCCGGCGCCCACCACTTCGGTGAAGGCGACGAGGCCGATGCCCATCAGCGTGGGGCAGTTGGGGTCGGCCCGCTTGGCGGCCTGCTCGGCGCGCAAGGCCTTGTAGTCGACCTTGTCGAGCACCTTGTCGAGCGCGGTCTGGTAGTCGCCCGAGTCGTACTCGAAACCGAAGGCGCTGGTGTACGGGAACTGCTCCTTGCGGATGAAGTTCTTGGCGCGGATCTCGGCCTTGTCCATGCCGAGCTTTTGCGCCAGCACGTCGACCATGCGCTCGATCAGGTAGACGGCTTCGGTGACGCGGAACGAGCAGCGGTACGCCACGCCGCCCGGCGCCTTGTTGGTGTACACGCCCTTCACGCTGCAGTGCGCGGCGGCAATGTCGTATGACCCAGAGCAGATGTGGAACATGCCGGCCGGGAACTTGGTCGGGTCGGCGCAGGCGTCGAACGCACCGTGGTCAGCCAGCACGTTGACGCGCATCGCGAGGATCTTGCCGTCGGCGGTGGCGGCGATCTCGCCGTCCATGTGGTAGTCGCGTGCAAACGCGGTCGACGAGATGTTTTCGATGCGGTCTTCGATCCACTTGACCGGCTTGCCGAGCACGATGGAAGCCACGATGGCGCACACATAGCCGGGGTAGATGCCGACCTTGTTGCCGAAGCCGCCGCCGATGTCGGGGCTGACGATGCGCACCTTGCTTTCGGGGATGCCCGACAGCAGCGAAACGACCGTGCGCACCACGTGCGGCGCCTGCGACGTCATGTAGGTCGTCAGCTCGCCGCGGATCGGGTCGAACGACGCCACGCAACCGCAGGTCTCGAGCGGGCACGGGTGCACGCGCGGGTAGTGCATGTGCTGGCTGACCGTGACCGGCGCAGCGGCGAAGGCGGCGTCGGCCTTCGCCTTGTCGCCGGCCTCCCAGGTGAAGATGTGATTGTGGTGGTCGCGCGCGCCATGCGCACCGCTGGTCTTGCCGGCCAGGTCGTCGCGCAGCACCGGGGCGCCGGGCTTGAGCGCCTCGTACGGGTCGAGCACCACCGGCAGTTCTTCGTACTCGACCACCACCGCCTCGACCGCGTCGGCGGCGATGTAGCGGTCGTCGGCGATCACGATGGCCACTTCCTGCATCTGGAAATGCACCTTCTCGTCGGCCAGCACCGCGGCCACGTCGCCGGCGAGCGTGGGCATCCAGTGCAGCTTCAGCGGCTTCAGGTCGTCGGCGGTCAGCACCGCGTGCACGCCGGGAATGGCGAGCGCGGCGGTCTTGTCAATGCGCTTGATGCGCGCATGCGCGAGCGGGCTGCGGACGATGTCCATGTGCAGCATGCCGGGCATCTTCATGTCGTCGACATAGTTGCCCTTGCCCTGGATGAAGCGGGCGTCTTCCTTGCGCAGGCGGCTGTCGCCCATGCCTTGCAGCGCGTCGGTGCGTGCCTGGAGTTCGAGGACCTTGGGGTCGATGGGTGCGTTCATGGGGTTCGGCTCCTTGGGGTCAGGCGGCAACGGCTTGCGCGACCGGTGCAGGTGCAGGTGCGCGCAGCTTGGCGGCCGCGTACTGCACCGCCTTGACGATGTTCTGGTAGCCGGTGCAGCGGCACAGGTTGCCGCTCATGCCGGCGCGAATCTCGTCTTCGGTCGGGTTCGGGTTTTCTTGCAGGAAGCGCTGCGCGCGCATCAGCATGCCGGGCGTGCAGAAGCCGCATTGCAGGCCGTGTTCCTTGTAGAACCCCTCCTGCACCGCGTGCAACACGCCGCCCTGCGCCAAGCCCTCGACCGTGTCGACCGACGCGCCTTCGCACTGGATCGCCAGGTGCGTGCAGCTCTTGACCGACGCACCGTCCACATCGACCGTGCAGGCGCCGCAGTGGCTTGTTTCGCAGCCGATGTGGGCGCCGGTCAGGTGGCATTCCTCGCGCAGGAAGTGGATCAGCAGCGTGCGCGGCTCGACGGCTTTCTCGACCGTCTTGCCGTTGATCTTCAGGGTGAGCAGTTTCTTTGCCATGGCGTGTCTCCGGGGTCGTTGTTCGTGTGGGGCGGTGTGCGCAGGGCGCGTCAGGCGCAGCGCGCAGCAGCCTTGCCGATCGCGCGGCGCAGCATCTGGCCGGCCATCGCGGTCTTGTATTCGCGGTCACCGCGCAGGTCGTCGGCCGGGTCGCAGATGGCCATCGCCTTGGCGGTGGCAGCGGCGATGGTCGCCTCGCTCAGCGGCCGGCCGAGCAGCGCTGCTTCGGCGTCGGTGGCGCGCAGCGCGGTGGGTGCCACGTTGGTCAGGGCGATGCGCACGTGGCTGACCACGCTGCCGTCGAGCCGCAGCACCACGGCGGCGGCGGCGGTGGCCCAGTCGCCGGTCTTGCGCTTGAGCTTCTCGTAGGCACTGCCGGTCTTCGGGGCGAAGGCGGGCACGCGGATCTCGACCAGGATCTCGTCTTCGGCCAGGTCCGTCATGTAGGTGCCGTGGAAGAAGCCGTCGGCCTTGACGTTGCGCTGGCCCTTCGGCCCTTGCAGCACCAGCGTGGCATCCAGCACGATGGCAATGGCGGGGTGGTCGTTGCCCGGGTCGCCGTGCGCGATGTCGCCGCCGATGGTGCCGCGGTTGCGCACCTGCGGGTCGGCGATCTGGCGCGCGGCCTCGGCCAGCAATGGCACCTTGGCGGCGAGCAGTTCGGAGGTGATGAGCTCGGCCTCGACCGTCATGGCGCCGATCACGATGGTGGCGCCTTCTTCGCGAATGCCGCGCAGCGCGTCGATGCGGTTCAGGTCGATCAGGTGCGCCGGCTCGGCGAAACGCAGCTTCATCATCGGCAGCAGGCTGTGGCCGCCGGCCAGCAACTTGGCATCGCTGCCCAGCGAGCCGAGCAGGCCGATCGCCTCACTCACCGAGCGGGGCGCGTGGTATTCGAATGCGGGTGGGATCATCGAGGGCTCCTGGCGTTGGTGCTGCGCGCCGCGCCGGTCGGCGCTCGGGTGCGGGTGGGTGCGCTTGTTGCGCCTCTCGATTTTGCGCAGCCCGGGCCGCCGTTTGCCAGTCGGGTGCTCAAAGCCTTTCGCATCAGCGGTGCGTTTTTCTGCACGAATGACATCAGGCGCGCACGAACGAAAAACGCGCCGACAAAGCGGCGCGCCAACACAGGGAAACCGATAAAAGGACTAACCCTGACGCGCGAGCGTCGGCACCGAAACGCCGGGCAAACCGAGCCGTTCCAGCAGGGCCGCCGAGCCGCTGCGCGACACCGGCACCGGCTCGGCCACGCCTTGCAACTGCACGGCCATGCGGCCGTCTTCGCGGTGCAGTTGGGCCACGGCACGCAGGTTGATCACGCTGCCGCGGTGCACCCGAAGGAAGTGCGCGGGGTCGAGGCGGGTCTCGATGTCGCCGATGCTCAGGTTGCAGAACTGGCTGCCCTTGGCGGTGAGCACGCGGGTGTAGTGGCCGTCGGCCTGAATCGCCAGGATGTCGTCGGCGTCGACGAACACGATGCGTTGGTTCGACACCGTCGGGATCTTCAGCAGGCGGCGGCGAGCATCGTTGCGCGTGGGCTGTGTTTCATCGGCAGACGCGACGATGTCGGTGATGTCGTAGAACACCAACGTGTAGCCGGTCGCTTTGAGGTGGGCGTCGGTCATGCGCGACACCTTGATCAGCAAGACGCACTCGGGAATGTTGATGATCATCGTCATCGGCGGTGGCGCAGCCACGGGGCACTGCCGGGCCTGGTCGAGCAGGAACTCGACCTTCGAGCGCGAGCGCTCCGGGTGGAAGTCGAGCACCATGCGGTCGAAGGGCTGCTTCTCGTCGACCGGCAACACGCGGCGCGCGAAGTCGTTCATGCCGACCACGCGGCGCGCATCGTCGAGCTGAACGATGCCGGGCTCGAACCGCTCCAGCAGGTAAAGCGGTGACACTGGGGTGGGGCGGTTTTCCATGCGAGACCTCAGGGACCGGCGGGCAGCGCAGGGTGGCGTGCGTTCGCGGTGGCGGCCTCGAATTGCACCACGACTTGCCGACGTTGCCCGCGCGCGGCGCAGCGGTCATGCCAAAGCCCTGATCCGGGGATGCGCGCGCGCCGCGCTCGTATGCTCGACACGCGTCCACAGCACCCCCACCCGAGCCGACCCATCGAATGCGCAACGACACGAGCCCCACGCCTGCCACCTTGCGCGAGCTGACCGCGCACTTCGCGCGCGACGGCCGCATCGAGCAGGTGCTGCTGCGCCCGCAGCGGCGCGGCGCGATGCTGCGGGTCGACGCCGCGCCCGCAATCGCGGGCCACGGCCTGCAAGGCGACCGCGCCGCCGCGCGGGCCGTCGGTGGGACTGGCGGCGCGCCCGGCGGTGGGCGCCGGCAGGTGACTTTGATCCAGGCCGAGCACCTGCCGGTGATTGCCGCACTGGCGGGTCACGGCACGCTGGACGCGACCCTGTTGCGCCGCAACCTGGTGGTGGCCGGGCTGAACCTCGTCGCCGCGCGCTCGCTCTTCAAGGACCAGCCGCTATGGCTGCGCATCGGCACCACGGTCGTGCTCGAAGTGACCGGTCCGTGCGAGCCCTGCTCGCGCATGGAAGAAGCGTTGGGCGCGGGCGGCTACAACGCGATGCGCGGGCACGGCGGTGTGACGGCGCGCGTGCTCGTGGGCGGGCGGGTCGGCGCTGGCGATGCGGTGCGCTGCGAGGCCGCACCGGCGACCTGATGCTGGCGCCGGTTTCGCTTCATCGCGAACCCCCTTACTCCGTCGGCAGGAAGCCCTCGATCGACAGGTAGCGCTCGCCGGTGTCGTAGTTGAAGCCCAGCACGGTGGCGCCGGCGGGCAGGTCGGGCAGTTTCTGCGCGATGGCAGCCAGCGTGGCGCCTGACGAGATGCCGACCAGCATGCCTTCTTCGCGCGCGGCGCGGCGCGCCATCTCGCGCGCGGCTTCGGCCTCGACCTGGATCACGCCGTCGAGCAGCGCGGTGTGCAGGTTGGCCGGAATGAAGCCCGCGCCGATGCCCTGGATCGGGTGCGGGCTGGGTTTGCCGCCGCTGATGACCGGCGATGCACTCGGCTCCACGGCGTACACCTTCAGCTTCGGCCACATCGCTTTCAGCACCTGCGCGCAGCCGGTGATGTGGCCGCCGGTGCCCACGCCGGTGATCAGCGCGTCGATGCCGTCGGGGAAGTCGGCCGCGATCTCCTGCGCGGTGGTGCGCACATGGATGTCGATGTTGGCCGGGTTCTCGAACTGCTGCGGCATCCACGAGTTCGGCGTTTGCGAAACGAGTTCCTGGGCCTTCGCGATCGAGCCCTTCATGCCTTCGGCGCGCGGCGTCAGCACGAAGCTCGCGCCGTAGGCGAGCATCAGGCGGCGGCGCTCCACGCTCATGCTGTCGGGCATCACCAGCACGAGCTTGTAGCCCTTCACGGCGGCCACCATCGCCAGCCCCACGCCGGTGTTGCCGGAGGTCGGCTCGATGATGATGCCGCCGGATTTCAGTGCACCCGACGCCTCGGCCGCTTCGACCATCGCCACCGCGATGCGGTCCTTAATCGACCCGCCCGGGTTGCTGCGTTCGCTCTTGATGTAGACGTTTTGGCCAGCGCCGAACAGGCGGTTGACGCGGATGTGCGGCGTGTTGCCGATGGTCTGCAGGATGGAGTTTGCAAGCATGTCGGGCCTTCGTTGAACAGCGGGATATTGATTATGGTCGCGCCCCGCCCCCGTGCTGGCGGTGCGCCTTCGCTTTGCGACAATGGTTGGATGTACGCCCCTCTTCAAAACGACAGCTTCCTGCGCGCCTGCCTGCGCCGTCCCACCGAGCACACCCCCGTCTGGCTGATGCGCCAGGCCGGCCGCTACCTGCCCGAGTACCGCGCCACGCGCGCGAAGGCTGGCAGCTTCATGGGCCTGGCCACCAACACCGACTACGCGACCGAGGTGACGCTGCAGCCGCTCGAACGCTATGCGCTCGACGCCGCCATTCTGTTCAGCGACATCCTCACCGTGCCCGACGCCATGGGCCTGGGCCTGAGCTTCGCGCTCGGCGAAGGCCCGAAGTTCGCGCACCCGGTGCGCGACGAAGCGGCGGTCGCGAAGCTCGAAGTGCCCGACATGAACAAGCTGCGCTATGTGTTCGATGCGGTGGCGTCGATCCGCAAAGCGCTCCATGGCCGCGTGCCGCTGATCGGCTTTTCCGGCAGCCCGTGGACGCTGGCCTGCTACATGGTCGAAGGCGCGGGCTCGGACGACTACCGCCTCGTCAAGAGCATGCTCTACAGTCGGCCCGACCTGATGCACCGCATGCTCGCCGTCAACGCCGACGCGGTGGCGCAGTACCTGAACGCGCAGATCGACGCCGGCGCGCAGGCCGTGATGGTGTTCGACAGCTGGGGCGGCGTGCTCGCCGACGGTGCGTTCCAGACCTTCAGCCTGGCCTATACGCAGCGCGTTCTGAAGCAACTCAAGCGCGAGCACGATGGCCAGCGTATTCCGCACATCGTGTTCACCAAGGGCGGCGGCCTGTGGCTCGACGAGATCGCCGCGCTGGAACCCGACGTGGTCGGCCTCGACTGGACCATGAACCTGGGCAAGGCGCGCGTCCGCGTGGGCGACCGCGTGGCGCTGCAGGGCAACATCGACCCGAACGTGCTGTTTGCCGGGCCCGATCAGATCTGCGCCGAGGTGACCCGAACGCTGGAGAGTTTCGGTGCGCCGGTCGGCCCGAACGGGCAGGTCGGCGGCCATGTGTTCAACCTCGGCCACGGCATCAGCCAGTTCACGCCGCCCGAGAGCGTGGCGGTGCTGGTGGATTGCGTGCACGAGGTTTCGCGCCGCATGCGCCGGCCGGCATGACCGACAGCCGCCGCTGGCCGCCGCGCCGGCACGCGACGACGCTTGCCTGACAAGGTTTTGCGGGTAAGTGAGTCCTGAGGGGTTGACTTATCCCCAAAAAGAGGCGTCCGCTTTACACGCTACATCAGCTGTTGCAATGCAGCATGGTATTTTCACTAATCTGTGCTAAGTACTTGATTTAATTGGGGTCGACGGGTTGCCCGGAAACTGGGCAATCTTGGGCAGAGCAAGGCGCAGCAAGCGTTTCGGCCTGATTTCGGCAGGTTGCCCACAAAGTTATCCACAGAACGGGTGGAAAGCTTTGAAAGCCATTAAGAATCATCAACTTAGGGCGGTATCTTGCGTTTTTTCTTAGATTCAGCCGCCATCTTCGGCAGCCGCTTTCATGGCTGATGCCACCACCGTCAGCGTGGCGGTAGAGGCGCCTCAGCACACCGGGCTCACCGCGCCGCTCGATTACCTCAGCGACAGTCCGCTCGCGCCCGGCACCCTGGTGCAAGTGCCGCTCGGCAAAAGACTCGTGGCCGGCGTCGTGTGGGGTGGCGATGGGAGCGCTTCGGCCCCCGCCGAACTGCGCGCGGTGGCGCAGGTCCATGACGCCTTGCCGCCGCTCAGCGAACACTGGCGCGCCTTGGTCGATTTTGCGGCCGCCTACTACCAGCGCAGCACCGGCGAGATCGCGTTGTCGGTGATGCCGCCCGAGCTGCGAAAACTCGGCAACGCGCAGATCGAGAACCGCATCGACAAGCTTCGGCGTGCGCGTGTGGCAGGGGTCACGGCGGTCGCGGGTGACGCCACCGCGGCACCCGCCGCAACCCACGCACCAGTGTTCAGCGCGGAGCAGGCCGGCGCGCTGGCAAGGATCGACCTGCTGGCCGGCACCGCAGCGCCTGGCACGGTGCTTTTGCATGGCGTCACCGGCAGCGGCAAGACCGAGGTCTACCTGGGCGCTGCCGCAGCCGCTCTCGCCGCGGGGCGGCAAGCGCTGGTGCTGGTGCCCGAGATCAACCTCACGCCGCAACTCGAAGCGCGCTTCGCCGAGCGCTTCGCAGGGCGCCACATCGTGTCATTGCACAGCGGCCTGACGCCCGCCCAGCGCCTGCGCAGTTGGCTCGGCGCGCACCTCGGGCTGGCCGACCTGGTGCTGGGCACGCGGCTCGCGGTGTTCGCGTCGATGCCGCGGCTCGGGCTGATCGTGGTCGACGAGGAACACGACCCGTCGTACAAGCAGCAGGAAGGCGCCCGCTATTCGGCCCGTGACCTGGCGGTGTGGCGCGGCAAGCGCGAGGGCGCGCTGGTGGTGCTGGGCTCGGCCACGCCATCGCTCGAGACCTGGCAGCGCGCCAACACCGGGCACTACGAGCGCCTGAGCCTGCCGGTGCGCATCGGCGGCGGTGCCTTGCCCACGGTGCGGCTTGTCGACATGAACCAGCAGCCCAAGGGCCGGGGCGTGAACACGGCGCTGTCGCCGCCGCTCGTCGCGGCCTTGCAGGCACGCGTGGCGCGCGGCGAGCAAAGCCTGGTGTTCCTGAACCGGCGTGGCTACTCACCCGTGCTGCACTGCGGCGACTGCGGCTGGAAGAGCGGCTGCCCGCACTGCAGCGCATGGCGCGTGTTCCACAAGCTCGACCGCACGCTGCGCTGCCACCACTGCGGCTTCACCGAACGCGTGATGCGCGCCTGCCCCGACTGCGGCAACCTCGACATTGCCCCGCTCGGCCGGGGCACCGAGCGGCTCGAAGAACAGCTTGCGCAACTGCTGGTCGGCAACGACGGCCAGCCCGCACGCATTGCCCGGATCGACGCCGACAGCACGCGCCTGAAAGGCGCGCTCGAAGCCCAGCTCGGCGCCGTGCATGCGGGCGATGTGGATGTGCTGGTGGGCACGCAGATGGTCGCCAAGGGGCACGACTTCCGGCGCGTCACGCTGGTCGCGGCGGTGATGCCGGATGCATCGCTCTTCAGCAGCGACTTCCGTGCGCCCGAACGCCTGTTCGCGCTGCTGATGCAGGCCGGCGGCCGGGCCGGGCGCGACGCGCAACACGCGGAGCGCAGCGAGATGTGGGTGCAGACCTGGCACCCCGCGCACGCGCTTTATCAGGCACTGCGCGGGCACGACTTCGAGGCTTTCGCTGCCAGTCAGTTAAAAGAGCGCGAGATGGCGGGGCTGCCGCCGTTTTCGCACCTGGCCATCCTGCGGGCCGACGCCACCACGCCCGAGGCCGCGCGTGCCTTCCTGCAGGCCGCCACCGAGTTGGCCGCCACCCTGCCCGGTGCCGACGCGGTGATGTTCTACCCGCCCGTGCCGCTGGGTGTGGCGCGGGTGGCGAATGTGGAGCGCATGCAGATGCTGGTCGAGTCGGCATCGCGGGTGGCGCTGCAGCGGCTGCTCGCGCTGTGGCTGCCTGCGCTGCACCTGCTTCGGCGCGAGCGCAAGGGCGCCGAGGCGCGCATCCTGCGCTGGGCCGTCGACGTGGACCCGCTAGCGATTTGAACCGCGTGGACCGCGTGAACCGCGTGAACCGTGCGCGGGGCCCCGCGCCGGGCCGCCAGGCGGCGCGTTCCTGTGCGGTGCGGGCCGGCCAGGCGCCGCGCCCTTCGCCAGGCCGTGCTGCGGCCGGCTCACGTCCGCCAGCAGCAGCACCGCGCGCACCAGTTCCTCGACCGCTTCGCTCAGGTCGGCGGGCGGCATCAGCGTTTCGATCTCGGCGAGCAGGTCGTCGGCGTCTTCCAGATCGTCGGGCGCAAGGTGGCGGTAGAGCAGCGCCAGCGGTTCGGTGAGCCCGCCGGCGTCGAGCGCCATCAGGCCGCCGAAGTACTCCTGCGCCGCCGCGAAGCCGGCGACCCAGGGGTAAACCGCGCCGATGGCGGGCGGCTCGGGGGAGTCGCGGTTGTCGTCCACTTCCTCATCCTCATCCTCACCCTCGTCGTCGACGTCAACCGGATCGGTTGCATGGTGGCGCGCGTGGTCGGCCGACTCGTCGTCGAGCTCGAACACCCACGGGTCGAACCACTGGCGCTGGGCGATCGCGGCGTTCAGTTCGGCATGGCGGCGCAGCGCCATTGCATGCAGCGGCGCCGGGTTGAAGCGTGGCGGCAGCGCGCGGCCGTCGGCATCGGTGACATAGGTCAGCCACTGCGCGGCCGGCACCGCCTTGGGTTGCAGCAGCACCCCGCAAAGGTAGCCGTCGAGCATGCTCACGTCGAGCGGCTCGAGCGGCTGGGGTACCGCGTCGAGCAGGGCCTGCAACTGGTCGATCTCGGCGGCGCTGAAGGGCTTTGCCTCGGCCCGCAGCGGGGTGCCAGGGGCCGGGCGGCGCGGCGGAGAGGGTGTGAGTGCAGACATGCCGACATTGTCGCGCGGCGCGTCCGGCCGGGCGTTCGTGACACTTTGAACAGTGCTGTGGTGCGAAGAGCAACGCATTTGCCCGCTTCCTTCAAGTTGGGGATGGTGCGGGCCTGCGGCGCCCCATAGGGTACGCAACATTGCTGTCACACGAGGCCTGTTCCATAGGTCGCGATGCAAGGAACGAAACGCCCGTCGAAGAACACAATATCGAGAACAGGGCTTCGATCCGCAACCGGTCCCAACGACGTCCTTTTTACGAAGGACTTCCAAGCCCACTCGCTCACGCGGGTGGGCTTTTTTTTGGTCGGCGCGAAGGTCGGTCGAATAGACTGAGTGGCTGCACAAATCCGGAGACAAGCACCATGGGCGCAACCGAAGCCTTCACGGCCACCACCGAGGTGGGCCACTTCATCAATGGGCATGCCGTGGCCAGCGCCAGCGGGCGCCGTCAGGCGGTGTTCAACCCGGCGACCGGTGCCGTGGCGCGCCAGGTGGCGCTGGCGAGCATCGACGAAGTGAACGCGGCCGTCGCAGCCGCTCAGGCTGCATTTCCGACCTGGGCCGACACCCCGCCGATCCGCCGCGCGCGGGTCATGAACAACTTCCTCCGCCTGCTCAACCAGCACCGCGACACGCTCGCCGCCATGATCACCGCCGAGCACGGCAAGGTGTTCACCGATGCGCAAGGTGAGGTCACGCGCGGCATCGACATCGTCGAGTTCGCATGCGGCGTGCCGCAATTGCTGAAGGGCGACTTCACCGATCAGGTCAGCACCGGCATCGACAACTGGACCCTGCGCCAGCCGCTCGGCGTGGTGGCGGGCATCACGCCGTTCAACTTCCCGGTGATGGTGCCGATGTGGATGTTCCCGGTGGCGATCGCCTGCGGCAACTGCTTCATCCTCAAGCCGAGCGAGCGCGACCCGTCGGCCAGCCTCTTCATGGCCGAACTTATGACGCAGGCCGGGCTTCCCCACGGCGTGTTCAACGTCGTGCAAGGCGACAAGGTGGCCGTCGATGTGCTGCTGACGCACCCCGATGTCAAGGCGCTCAGCTTCGTCGGCTCCACGCCGATAGCGCAGTACATCTACGAGACAGGCGCGCACCATGGCAAACGCGTGCAGGCGCTCGGTGGTGCGAAGAACCACATGGTCGTGATGCCCGATGCCAATATCGACCAGGCGGTCGACGCTCTCATCGGCGCGGCCTACGGCTCGGCCGGCGAGCGCTGCATGGCGATCAGTGTGGCGGTGCTGGTGGGCGATGTGGCCGACAAGATCGTGCCCAAGCTCGCCGAGCGCGCCAAGGCGCTGAAGATCAAGAACGGCATGGAACTCGACGCCGAGATGGGCCCCATCGTGACAAGGCAGGCGCTGGAGCGCATCGAGGGCTACATCGGTGTCGGCGTTACCGAGGGCGCCACGCTCGTGGTCGATGGGCGCGTGAACCCACAAACGGGCAAGCCCTTCATGGTGCCCGGCCACGAACAGGGCTTCTTCACTGGCGGCACGCTGTTCGACCACGTCACGCCCGCGATGCGCATCTACAAGGAAGAGATCTTCGGCCCGGTGCTGTCGTGTGTGCGAGTGCACGACCTGAAAGAGTCGGTCGACCTGATCAACGCGCACGAATTCGGCAACGGCGTGGCGTGCTTCACGAGCGACGGCAACGTGGCGCGCGAGTTCTCGCGCCGCATTCAGGTCGGGATGGTCGGCATCAACGTGCCCATTCCGGTGCCCATGGCGTGGCACGGTTTCGGCGGCTGGAAGAAGAGTCTCTTCGGCGACATGCACGCCTACGGCGAAGAGGGCGTGCGCTTCTACACCAAGCAGAAGTCGATCATGCAGCGCTGGCCGGCGAGCATCGGCAAAGGCGCCGAATTCGTGATGCCCACCGCCAAGTGAGGCAGCGCGGTCGGTTGAAAAAGGGCTCAAGTCCAGCCCTGTTCAACCGATAACGAAAAGCCGGCCCGCAGTGTGAAAAAAAGCACGCACGCCGACCACAAACGAAGTGTGGAGAAGCACCGGAACTAAGTCCTGAACACCCCTCTGATCCCGTGTCGCAGCCTGCCTGCCACGAATAACATTTCGTGACAGTAGCGGATTCGCAAGCTCCGATCGACGCAAAAGCGCGGTGATCGGCCCCCATTCCGAACCTGCTGGCGACTGACAACAGGGGCACGAATGTTTTTCCGGACACCTTCTTCCACAGCACGTTTCACGGTTCTCATCGAAGATCAACTGCCGAAGCGCTTCGCCCTTTCGCTGGCTGGCGGCCTGCTGATCGCAGCTTTGTTCTGGGCCCGCCCCGCCGCCGCCGACACTAACCCGCAGGACAAGGTCGCGGCCGATCTGAAGGCGGTCATCGCGGCCCGCACCACACCCAAACTCAGCTGGGCCAAAGACGTGGCCGGCCTGCGCCTCGTGAAGGTGCTGGTGGTCAGCGACTCGTCGGACCCGGACCTGACCGACCTGCGCGGCAAGATCGTCGCGGGCGGCGGCTCGGTCTACATGCGTTATGTGTCGGTGCGGGCCTTGTCGGTGCTGATGCCAGCCTTTCGCGTGGCCGAAATCGCGCAGCGCAGCGATGTGCAGGGCATCTCGCCGAACCGGCTGACCGCCCGCACCGTGAGCCACGTCGAGCTGGCCACCGGCATCTCGAACGTGCGCGACTACAACGGCAGCAGCAAGAACTACACAGGCCTGGACGGCACCGGCATCGGCATCGCCGTGCTCGACTCGGGCGTGGCCTGGAACCACCATGGTCTGGGCACGCCCGGCCTGCTGTCGACGACGCGGGTCAAGCGCGCGGTCGACTTCCAGAAGGTCGGTGACGCCGTCTCGGTCGGCGTGAAGGATTGGACCGCCGGAATCGACGTGTCCGCATCGCTCTACCCCGGCAGCCCGACGCTGGCGCGCTACGAGAGCACGATCAAGTCCGACGGTGCATTCGCGTCCGACCGGTATGGCCACGGCAGCCACGTCGCCGCAGTTGCCGCAGGCCGGGGCGCCTACCGCAGCCCCGACACCACCGGCGCCGCGCCGAACGCCAACGTCTACGACGTGCGCGTACTCGACGAGCGCGGCTTCGGCCAATTGAGCGACGTGCTCGCCGGCATCGACTGGGTCATCTACCACGCGAAGGAATACAACATCCGCGTGATGAACCTGAGCCTGGCGGCGGACTCGACCGAAACCTACCTGACCGACCCGCTGTGCCAGGCCGCGCGCAGTGCTGTAGCCGCCGGCATCACGGTGGTGGTGGCTGCCGGCAACTTCGGCCTCAATGGGGCCGGAGTCGAGAGCTACGGCACCATCAGCGCGCCGGGCAACGACCCGTCGGTGATCACCGTCGGCTCGGCCAACAGCCACAGCACCGCGGTCCGCACCGACGACACCGTCAACAACTTCAGCTCGCGCGGGCCGACGCGTGGCAGCTACACCGACATTGCCGGTGTCAAGCACTTCGACGGCCTGCTCAAGCCCGACCTCGTGGCGCCGGGCAACCGCATTGCCGGTGCATTGGCGACCGACGCGGCCGGCAGCCTGCTGTCGTGGAACTTCCTGGCCTCGACCTACCCGTCGCTGGCCAGCTCGCTCGGCGACAAGCTGCAGATGCCGAACCAGACGCTGATGCGCCTGTCCGGCACCTCGATCGCCGCGCCCGTGGTCGCCGGTTCGGTGGCGCTGATGCTGCAGGCCAACCCGGGCCTCACGCCACCGCTCGTCAAGGCCATCCTGCAGTACACCGCCCAGCCGCTGGCCGGCGCCAACCTGCTGCAGCAGGGCGCGGGCTTGCTGAACGTGGATGGCGCCGTGCAACTGGCCAAGGCCTTGCGCACCGATGTGGCCACGGCCGTCAACGCCGGCAGCATCAGAGCCGGGGCGACGCTACTGGCCAGCGGCAAGGCCATGCCGGCGCCGAGCTCGGTGATCAACGGCGAAATGGTCAAATGGAGTCGCTTGATCATGGCCGGCGGCACCCAGTTGCTTGGCGGCACGGTGCTCTTCACGCAGTTCCAGCCGATCTACGACCCGCGCCTGGTGTGGGTGGGCCGCAGCGCGCGCCGCAGCACGATCACCTACTGGCCCGGTTCGGGATCGGTGCCAGCCAACACTTACACGAAGTCCATCGTCGAGGTGAACGCACCGAACCAGCGCTTCGTGACAGCGGGGGTGATGTCGGCCACGGCGATGGCCGGTGCCAGTTCGCTCGCCGGGCGCACCGGTGCCTTCCTGCCGAGCGCCACGCTCGCCAGCTGGGTGGCCGCGGGCAGTGGCATCACGCTGTCGCAAGGCATCGTTCTCAGCGAGGGCCTGGTCCTCAGCGAAGGGTTGGTGCTCAGCGAAGGCCTCGTGTTGAGCGAAGGGCTGGTTCTCAGTGAAGGACTGGTCCTCAGCGAGGGCCTCGTCCTCAGCGAGGGCCTCGTCCTCAGCGAAACAAGCCTGCTCGGCGAGCCTTGACACCCCACCCGGACGCGCCATGAGCCTGCCCGGCCGCCCGAAAGGCGAATACCGAAATGCGCAGCACGAAGGTACTCCAATGAACTCTGCTGCCCAACCTGCGCTGCCGGCGCGCGCTGCTGCCCCTTGGCAGCGCCTGCATGCCGCGCTGATGCCCGACTACAACCGCCAGGCCACGGTCTACTGGTGGGCTGTGGTGCTCATCGGCACGGCCGTCGTCGGGTACTCGGCGGTCGCGGTGTCGGGCCTGCCGCGGGCCGCGCAATGGCAAGTCGGCGTGGGCATGCTGATCGCCATGCTGGCCGGCTTCGTGCCGGTGCGAATTCCGCGCTCGACCAGCTCGTTTGCTGCGGGCGAGATCTTCATCTTCCTGCTGTTGCTGCTGCACGGCCCTGCCGCGGCTGCGCTGGCCGCAGCCGGCGAAGGGCTGGTGGGTTCATGGCGCACCTCCAGGCGCTGGACCAGCCGCATCGTCAGCCCGGCGATGGCCGCGGTGGCGATGTTCACGACCGGCTCGCTGTTGCAGTGGGCGATGGGCGAACTCGGCGCCATCGGCTGGACCAACGCCGGCCTGACCATCGTCAGCGCGATGCTCTGTGCGCTCTTCTACTTCGTCTGCAACACCCTGCTCGTGACGACCGTGATGCGCCTCAAGCGCAGCGAGCGTTTTCGCGTTGCCGACACCTTCGGCGTGGTCGGCTGGGTCGGCATTGCCTATGCCGGCAGTGCTGCCGTGGCGGGCCTGCTGTTCCTCACGTTCCAGCAGTCGGGTATCGGCGTGCTGATGGCCGTGGTGCCGATCATCGTGATGATGCTGGCCACGCTGCACTACTTCTTCCGCCAGCAAGAGGCCGACGAAGCGGTGCGCCAGACAGCCGCCGCCGCAGTCGAACGTGAAGCCGAGGCCACGCGCCGCGAAGCCGCCTCGGCCGAGCGCCATGTGCAGGAGCTGCAGGCCAGCGAACTGCGCTTTCACAGCGCCTTCACACATGCCTCGATCGGCATGGCGCTGCTCTCGTTCGAAGGCCAGATCCTGCAGGCCAACGATGCGATGGGCCAACTTCTGGGTGTTGATGAAGCCGAACTCGGCCAGCACAGCTTCGAGCGCTTCGTGTGCGCTCCCGACCTGGCGCGCCTGCAAGAGCATTTCGCGCTCGTCGGTACGCGTTCGCTCGAAGACTTCACGCTCGAACTGCGCTGCCTGCATCGCAGCGGCCGCCAGTTGTGGGTGGCCGCGCACGGCAGCTTCTTCTCGGAGCCGGGCTCCACAGAGCCGTGCCTGATCCTCCAGGCGCACGACATCACGGCCCGGCGCGAGGCGGAGGCCGGGTTGCACCACTTGGCGTTCCACGACAGCCTGACCGGTCTGCCGAACCGGCGCCGCTTCAACGAGCACCTGGCCGAGGCCTTGCACCGCAGCCAGGCGCAACCGCAGTTCCAGTTCGCGGTGATGTTCCTCGACTTCGACCGCTTCAAGCTCATCAACGACAGCCTCGGCCACAGCGCCGGCGACGAGTTCCTGGTGCAGGTCTCGCTGCGCCTGCGCGAGCACATGCGGCCTGGCGACATCGTGGCGCGCCTGGGTGGTGATGAGTTCGCCATCCTCGCGCAAGACATCGTTCAGCCGGAGCTCGTGCACACGCTCGCCGACCGCCTGCTCGGCACACTGCGCCACCCGATCATCGTGGCCGGCAACGAACTCACCACCAGCGCCAGCATTGGCATCACCATGAGCAGCGTGGGCTACACCCACCCTGACGAACTGCTGCGCGACGCGGATACCGCCATGTACAAGGCTAAGGGCGCCGGCAAGGCTCGCTACGCGCTGTTCGACGTGGGCCTGCACGCCGATGTGGCCCGCCGCATGCGGCTCGAAGGCGACCTGCGCCGCGCCATCGACGCGGGCCAGTTGACGGTGGCCTATCAGCCTCTGTTCAAGCTCAGCACTGGCAGCGTGGCCGGCTTCGAGGCGCTATGCCGATGGATGCATCCGGAGTTCGGCGCCATCGGCCCGGACGTGTTCATCCCGATTGCCGAAGAGACCGGCCTCATCCTGCAGATCACTGACTTCGTGCTGCATAGCGCCTGCCACGAGCTCGCCCGCTGGCAGCACAGCGACGCAGCCCTCGGCGAGCTGAACATGCACGTCAACGTGTCGGGCAAGGACATCGGCAACCCGGGTTTCGTGGCCCGCGTGACGCATGCGCTGGTCGAGGCGCGGCTGGCGCCGCAGCAACTTGTGCTCGAGCTGACCGAGAACATCCTGATGGAGCGCATCGAAGCGGCGCTACCGCTGTTGACCGAGCTGCGCAAGCTCGGCGTGGGCCTGAGCGTGGACGACTTCGGCACCGGCTATTCATCCCTCAGCCACCTGTCGAGCCTGCCGATCGACAGCCTCAAGGTCGACCGCTCGTTCGTGCGCGACCTGCACGCCGGCACGAACGAGTCGACTGTGGTGCGCGCCATCGTGCACTTGGGCAACTCGCTCGGCAAGTCGGTGATCGCAGAAGGCATCGAGACACGCGGGCAGTTCGCGCAGCTGCACGAGATGGGCTGCGAATTCGGCCAGGGCTTCCACCTGTCGCGCCCGCTTGAACCGCACGCGGTCGATGCCTTGCTCGCCCGCATCAAGGTCCGATCAGTGGCGTTGCCGATGGCGGATGTGCGGTTCGATGGAGCTGCCTGGATCCACTGAGCCGAGGTCGCATTCAGCCTGCAGGCCGTCGGGTGACCGGCTCCGTTCATGTCCTCCGGACCGGAAATACCGGTCCTCCCCCTTGGACTTCACTGCGCCGGTCACCCGACGCCCTCGCCAGCGAGCACCATCGAGGCGTCCGACGGCATTCAAGAGCAAAGCGCCTCGATGGTGTCCGGCGCAGTGCTCACCCCCGTATCACTTGCATCCAGGTACTTGCATGCTCCCGGTTCTGGCTGAACCCGTCGAAGCGGGCCGCCTCAACTGCCGATCACACCCCCATCGACACGCCGGATCGCAACCGTCGCCGAGCGTGGGCGGGTGCCACTCGGCCATGTCGAGAACTTCGTCGGGTTGGCCGGGTCGCTGCGGTCGCTCGCGTTCTCGCCCGGGTGCTGGATGTTGATGAACATCGTCGTGCCGTCGGGTGTTTGCGTGGCGCCGGTGATCTCGCAGTTCGTCGGGCCGGTGAGAAAGCGGCGGACCTCGCCGGTGGCGCGGTCGCAGGCCAGCATCTGGTTGTTGCCGATGCGCGCAAGCTCGCCCTTGTACATCTGCGAGGCGTGCATGTCGGTCTCGATCCACAGCACGCCGCGCGCATCGACATACAGGCCATCGGGGCAGGCGAAGATGTCGCCCTTGATGTTGCCCTTCGCCTCGGGCCGGGTGTTGGCCGGGTCGCCGGCCAGCACGAGGTGGTCCCAGTGCATCGTGGTGCCGCTGAAGTCGGCGTCTTCCTTCCAGCGGATGATCTGGCCCATCACGTTGTTGGCGCGCGGGTTGGCGGCGTCGACACCCGGCTTGCCGGCGGCGCCGCGCTCGCTGTTGTTGGTCAGCGTGCAGTAGATCTCGCGCGCGTTCTGGTCGATGGCGATCCACTCCGGCCGGTCCATCTTCGTGGCGCCGAGCAGGTCGCTTGCCTGGCGCGTCTTGACGAGCACCTCGCCCTGGTCGGCAAAGCCGTTGGCGCCGGTCAGCGGGCCTAGGCCATGCACGAGCGGCAGCCAGCGGCCGCTGCCGTCGGCATCGAAGCGGGCCACGTAGAGCGTGCCGTGGTCGAGCAACTCGCGGTTCGCCTGCGCCTGCGTCAGGCCGCCCCCGGCGGGGGCGATGGCGTCGCGGCTGACGAATTTGTAGATGTACTCGAAGCGCGAGTCCTCGCCCGAGTAGACGACCGCGCGCTGGTCCTTCGTCACGCCGACCCAGGCGCCCTCGTGCGCGGCGCGGCCGAGCGCGGTGCGCTTGACGGGCATGCTCGTCGCATCCATCGGGTCGATCTCGACGACCCAGCCGAAGCGGTTGTATTCGTTCGGGTGGCGCGACGCGTCGAAGCGCTCGTCGAAGGCCGGCCAGTTGAAGAACGCGGCCTTGCGCAGGCCCCAGCGGGCTTGATGCGCGTCCGGCTGCTCGACGCCGCCGAAGTAGAACGCGAAGTTCTCTTCGCCCGACAGGTAGGTGCCCCACGGCGTCTTGCCGCTGGCGCAGTTGTTCAGCGTGCCGAGCACGGTGCGGCCGGCGGGGTCGGCTTGGGTTCGCATCAGCGCGTGGCCAGCGGCCGGGCCTTGCAGGGCGAACGGCGTGCGCGCGGTGATGCGCCGCGCATACGGCGAGGGTCGCACCATCTGCCACGCGCCGCGTTGCAGCTCGACCTCGATCACCGCCACGCCGTGCGCCGCCTGCGACTTGGCCACCTTCTCGGCACTCCAGTCGGCCAGCCCGCCGGGGTGCAGCAGGCCATCGTCAACGTACTCGTGGTTCATGGCGAGCAGGCCGCGCGTGCTGCTGCCGTCGATGGGATAGAAGTGGATGCCGTCGTGGTGCATGCCCATCTGCACCGCCTGCTCGGCCGCGTTGTTGGCGGCGTCGGGGCGCCACGCAGGCATGTTGCCGGCAATCCCCACCGGCTCGCCCCAGGGCGCGAGCGGCTGCGCCACGTAGCCTTCGGGCACGACCACCGCGTCCGATGTGGCGGTCGGGATCGCCTTGAAGCCAAGCAGCGGCCTCGCGGCGGCAAGGCCTGTGGCGGGCACGGCCGCGCACCCGCTGAGCAAAGGCCCGAGCAGCGGCGCAAGCACGCCACCGGCCAGCCCGGCCAGGCCTCCGTGCACCCAGATGCGCCGGGCCGGGTCGCTGACGCTGTGGATGCTCGGGTTGGCCGAGCGGTTGCTGTCTTCCATCGCGCTGAAGTCTTTGGCCATGGGTTGCTCCACTCTCTCAGAGTTTGTCGGTCTCGCTCATCTGCGGTTGCCACTTCATCAGCCGCTTCTCGACGCGGCTGACCGCGCCGTCGAGCAGCAGCGCGAAGACGGTCAGCACCAGGATGCCGGCCATCACCGTGTTGATGTCGAACGCGCCTTCGGCCTGCAGGATCAGGTAGCCCACGCCGCGCGACGAGCCCAGGTACTCGCCCACCACCGCGCCGACGAAGGCCAGGCCGACGCTGGTGTGCAAGGAGCTGAACACCCAGCTCGTGGCACTGGGCAGGTACACGTGGCGCAGCAACTGCTTCTGCGAGGCGCCGAGCATGCGCGCGTTGGCCAGCACCACCGGGCTCACCTCTTTCACGCCTTGGTAGACGTTGAAGAACACGATGAAGAACACCAGCGTCACGCCGAGCGCCACCTTCGATGCGATGCCAAGGCCGAACCACACCGCGAAGATGGGTGCGAGGATCACGCGCGGCATGCTGTTCAGCGCCTTGATGTACGGGTCGGCGATTGCCGCGGCCATCGGGCTCAGCGCCAGCCACAGGCCGCAGGCCAGGCCCAGCACCGTGCCGATGCCGAACGCGAGCACGGTCTCCAGCAGCGTTACCCACAGGTGCTGGTAGATGTCGCCATTCACCACGAACCATGCCCAGACCCGGCCGAAAACCTTCAGCGGTTCACCGAAGAAGAACGCGGCCTGCTGGTCGTTCTCGAACACGATGGGCGGTATCAGCCCGGGCTTGGTGGTGACGTGCCACAACACGAAGATCAGCACGAGCAGGCCGACCTGCCACAGGCGCAGGTTCCGGTGGTTGGGCTTGATGAAACGCCACATCGCAAATGCCCGGCTCAAGCCGCCAGCTGCTGCTGGTAGCCCTTGAGAACCTCGTCGCGCAGCACGCTCCAGATGGCCTGGTGCAGCTCGATGAAGCGGGGCGTGGTGCGCACCTCGGCCACGTCGCGCGGGCGCGGCAGGTCGACCCTGAACTCGCCGATGGGGCGTGCTGCCGGCCCCGCCGACAGGCACACCACGCGGTCGCTCATGGCAATCGCCTCGTCGAGGTCGTGGGTGATGAACAGCACCGCTTTGCGCTTGGCGGCCCACAAGGCCAGCACCTCGTTCTCCATCAGCTGCCGCGTCTGGATGTCGAGCGCCGAGAACGGCTCGTCCATGAGGATGATGTCGGGGTCGAGCACCAGCGTCTGCGCCAGGCTCACGCGCTTCCTCATGCCGCCCGACAGCTGGTGCGGGTAGCGGTCGCCGAACCCGCCGAGGCCGACCCGCTTGAGCCATTCATCGGCTTGCGCCTGCGCATCGGTGACGCCGCGAAACTCGAGCCCCGCCATCACGTTCTGCGCCGCCGTGCGCCACGGCATCAGGCTCTCGGCCTGGAACATGTAGCCGGCGCGGCGGTTGATGCCGGCCAGCGGCTCGCCGAACACAGTGACCGTGCCCGCGCTGGGCGCCAGCAGGCCGGCCGCCACGTTAAGCAGCGTGCTCTTGCCACAGCCGGTCGGGCCGACCACGGCCACGAACTCGCCCGCGCCGACGTGCAGGTTCACGTCGCGCACGGCGGTGTAGCGCTGGGAGGCGTCGGCCTTGGCGGCGAAGGCGCAGGCAACGCCACGCAGCACGAGGGCGGCGTGTGCGGCGTGTGCGGCCTCTGCGGCGCCTGCCGCGTCAATGCCCATGCGCCAGGGCCTTTTCGCCGCGCTCGGCCACCGCCGCGGCCCACGCCTGCCAATCGCTTCTGACCTGCTCCGCGCACGCTTCGGCCACGCCCAGCAGCGCGGCGGTCCAGGCCTTGCGCTGCTGGCCGAACGCAATCAGCGCATCGGCACTCGCCGCGCCTTGGCGCCCGCTGGCGCGCAGGTGCGCCCACGCGGCCAGTCGGCCCATGTCACGCAGGGCTTGCGCCAGTTCATCGGTGTCAGTGTGCTTCGGGTCGAGGCTCACGCGGTCCTGGCTGGGCAGCAGGCTGCGCAGCACGTAGCTTCGGTCGCGGGCGATGCTCGGGTGCAGCATGGCTGCGGGAACGGCCTGCAGCCGCTGCTCCAGCGCCACGCAGCGCTCGGCGGCATGAGGCCAGGGCGGCTGCACCTGCTTCAGCCGCTCGCGCAGCGGTGTGTCGAGCGAGGAGGGCAGTGCGAGCTTGAGGTCGAGCAGGTGGTTCGAATCGCTGCGCCTGGCCGTCTTGCGCTTGCCCGTTTCGCGCTTGTTCCTCTCGCGCTTGCCGGCAAGGCCTCTGCCCGCCACCAGCACCACGTAGCGTTCGAGCCCCAGGCTGCCGGTGCCCGCGATGCGCCGCGCAACGTCGATCACGTCGAAGAACGCGGGGTCGTCCTGGCCCTTCGCGAAGCGCCCGATGAGCCGGGTGACGCGCGCGCGGTCCGCTTCGCTTGCCGCCAGTGCGCGCTTGCCGTCGATGCGCAGGCGCCGGTGTCTTTGGTCGGTGCGTTCGGTGCGGCTGTCGAGGAAGTCGATGCGCCGGCGCTCGCGCAGGCCGTCGACCAAGGTCTTGACCGGGCCGGTGGCCACATCGCGCTCGATCCAGCGCGCCGAGCCCTCGGCCAGCGCCTGCGCGTAGCTGTCGATCACCGCGCGGCACATGGCCCGCGCCGGCGTGCGCGCAAGGCCCAGTTCGCCGGCGGCGCACAGCACGCTCGTGAGCAGGCGCGCCAGGTCCCAGCTCAGCGGTGCGAGTGCGGCTTCGTCGAAGTCGGTGATGTCGAAGTAGACCAGCCGGTTGTCACCCCGGTAGCTGCCGAAGTTCTCGAGGTGCAGGTCGCCGCAGGCCCACACCAGCGGTGCGTCACGCTGCACCGGCGCGTCGGGCAGGCGCGTGTAGAACAGGTGGCAGGTGCCGCGCAGGAACACGAACGGGCTGGCGCACATGGCGCGGTACTTCAGCGCAAGCCGCTCGGGCTCGCGGGCCGCGTTGTGGGCGAGGATCGCCGGGACCGGGCCGAGCACGCCGCCAACTCCTGCCGCGCTCACCCCTTGGGGTATTTCGCGTTGGCCCGTTTCACGAACTCGTTCGTGTAGAGGGCGCCGAGGTCGATCTTCGCGGCCGCGATCTCGGGGTCGATGCTGGCCAGCGCGCGGCGCGCCGTTTCGGCCCCCGCTTCGGGGAACACGCCGTCCACCGACAACGCTCCTTTGGCCGCCAGGAACGCATCGACATACACGGCGCGGTCCCCCAGCAGGTACGACTCAGGCACGGCCTTGATGATGTCGCCTGCGCCTGCGGCCTGGATCCACTTGTCGGCGCGAACGATGGCGTTCGTCAGGGCCTGCACGGTGGCCGGGTTCTTGTCGATGAAGCTTTGCGGTGCGTACAGGCAGCCGGCCGGCATCGGGCCACCGAAGATCTTGTCGGCTTCAGGCACCACGCGCGTGTCGGACACGACCTTCAGGTCGCCCGAGCGCAGCAGCAGCGTGATGACCGGGTCGAGGTTGCTGATGGCATCGATCTGCCCCGAGCGCATGGCCGCCACCGCACCGCTGCCCGCGCCCACGCCGACGATGGCCACGTCACCCGGCTTCAACCCCGCCTTGGCGAGCACGAAGTTCGCCAGCACGTTGGTGCTGGAGCCGGGGGCGGTGACGCCGAGCTTCTTGCCCTTCAACTCGCCCAGGTTCTTGAAGTTGGGCATCGTCCTGGTGTTCACACCCAGGACGATCTGCGGCGCGCGGCCCTGCAGTGCGAAGGCGCGCAGGCGTTGGCCCTTGACCTGCATGTTGATGGTGTGCTCGAACGCGCCCGACACCACGTCGGCACTGCCGCCGACCAGGGCCTGCAAGGCGCGCGAGCCACCGGCGAAGTCGGCAATCGTCACGTCGAGGCCTTCGGACTTGAAGTAGCCCATGCTCTCTGCAATAGTCAGCGGCAGGTAGTACAGCAGGTTCTTGCCACCCACCGCGAGGGTGAGCCTGGGCTTCTCGAGGGTTTGCGCGCGCAGCAACGCGGGCAGGGCGACGAGTGCGGTGGCTGCGCTGGCAACAACGGCGGCAAAACTTCGTCGGTGCATGGTCAAAGGCTCCGGGACACTAGGGCGCAAGCCGCAACCCGTAAAATGAGTTTCAATGAATTCGAATCTCCGCCGGGCCACGCTGCTGATTGCATTGTCACTTGGGCCAACGCTCGGCGCATCGGGGCAGACCACACCCACGGCGGCCTCGGCTCCGGCCGCGGCGCAGGGCGCCACAAGAGCCGACACAGAAGCACCCGTGGCGCCGGACGCAGGCGCTTCGGCACCCGTCGCCGCGCCCATTTCATTGTCGGCACGCAAGGTCTACGAACAGGCGCGCTCGCAACTCGTGCAGATACGCACCGTGCTCAAGGGCCAAGCCAGCCAGACGTCCGTCGGCTCGGGCTTCTTCGTCTCGGCGCAGGGGCACATCATCACCAACTTCCATGTGGTGAGCGAGGCAGCGCTCAAGCCCGAACGGCACGACCTGGTCTATGTCACGGCCGATGGGCGCGAAGCGCCGGTGCAGATCCTTCAGCTCGACGTGCTGCACGACCTGGCGTTGCTGAAGGCCGGCGACGTGGCCCCGAAGCCGTTCGACGCGCTGCCGTTTCGCGCGGAGGCGCGGGCGTTGGCGCAGGGCGAGCGCATCTACTCGCTCGGCAACCCGCTCGACGTGGGCTTTGCGGTCACCGAAGGCACTTACAACGGCCTGGTGCGGCGCAGCTTCTACCCGCAGATATTCTTCGGCGGTGCGCTCAGCGGCGGCATGAGCGGCGGGCCGGCGCTCGATGAGGCGGGCCAGGTGATCGGCGTGAACGTGGCGCGCCGGGTCGACGGCGAACAGGTCAGCTTCCTGGTGCCGGCGAGCTTCGCGATGGCGCTGCTCGCGGCGGGCCGCAACGCTGCGCCTATCAGCGCGCCGGCCTACGGCATCGTCACCGACCAGCTGATGCAGCACCAGGCCGCGCTCACCACCCGCTTCGTCGCGCAGGGCTGGAAGCCGGCCACGCACCCGCGCTACAAGGTGCCGGTGCCGAGCGACACCTTCATGCGTTGCTGGGGCAGCAGCGAGCCCTCGCGCACCGGCGGGCTCGACCTGGAACGCTCCGACTGCGTGATGGACACGCGCATCTTCGTGGGCGACTACACCACCGGCGCCATCAGCCTGCGCCATGAAAGCTACGAAGGCGGCAAGCTCGGCGCCATGCGCTTCGCGGCGCGCTACGCGGCGAGCTTTCGCAACGAAGCGTTCACGCGGCTGCGCGCCGAGTACCAGACCAAGCCGCAATGCCATGAAGACTATGTCGAGCAAGGGGGTCTGCCGCTGCGCGCCGTGGTGTGCCTGCGCGCCTACAAGAAGCTGCCGCAGCTCTACGACCTGTCGGTGCTCGTGGCCACGCTCGACCAGAGCACATCCGGCGTGCAGGGCCGGTTCGACGCGCAAGGCCTGAGTTTCCCCAACGCGCAGAAGCTGGCGGCTCACTACCTGGGGGCCTACGGGTGGGCACGCTAGCCCTGCTCGAAGTGCTGGACCGCGACGGCAGCGTGCGCCACGCCGTGCCGGTGCACGCTTGGCCGCTGCGTGTGGGTCGCGCACTCGACAACGACGTGGTGCTGGCCGATGCGCACGTGGCCCCGCACCACTTCAGCATCGAGGCGGCCGACGCGGGCGCGGCGCATGCGGTCGGCGACACGCGCCTGGCGCATGAGGCAGGCGCTACCCGCCTGGTGCTTGCGGTCGGCGACACGCGCAATGGCGTTCAGGTCGCCGCTCAGGGCGGCTCGCATGCCGGTAGCAGGCACCTGCGCAGCGCCGAGCGCAGCGAGTTGGCCGCGCAGGTTGATGCCATCGAGCTGACTGCCGGCCTCACGCGGCTGCGGCTGCGTCTGCCCGAGCACACGCTTGCCGCCGAAGTGTCGCTGCCTTCGACGGCGCCGCTGCTACGCCGTGCCGGCCCCGGGCTGGCGGCGGCGTGCGCGCTGTTGATCGGTTTGCTGTTCAACACCTACCTCACGACCGACCCGGGCGGCCTGGGCCGCGCCCTGGGCACCATGCTGCTGGCCACGGTGGCCGGTGGCGCGGTGTGGTGCGGCGCGTGGGCGCTGCTCTCCAAGACCTTCACGCACCACGCCCGCTTCGGCTGGCACCTGCGTGTGTTCCTGTTCTCCAGCATCGCCACGCTGGTGGTCGGCACGTTGCCGTCGTTGCTGGCGTTCACGTTCTCGTGGCCCGCGTTGAGTGACTTCGCGTTCGTCGGCGTCTATTGCGTGGCTGCCATCGCGCTGTACTTCCACCTGCTGGCGGTCGAGCCGGCGCGCCATCGGGTGCTGAGGTGGGTGGCCGCCGTTTGCGCGGTGGTCGGCATCGGCCTGACGATGTGGTTCAACCTGCAGCGTGCCGACCAGTTCGGCGACGAGCTCTACATGAGCCACCTGTTCCCGCCGGCGCTGCGCCTGGCGCGGCCAGTGGCGACCGACAAGTTCACCGCCGACCTGGCCACACTGCAGGCGGTGCTCGACAAGAAGGCCAAGGAGCCCGCGCGCGGCGAAGAGGCCGACGGCGGCGAAGAATGATGCAACGAGCGAGCCGATGAGCGAGAGCGATTTCACATCTGCGGGAGTCGCATCCACCGGCGTCGCACCCGCACGCAGTGTGCTTGTGACCGGCGGTGGCCGGGGCATCGGTGCGGCCACGTCGTGGTGGTGTGCCCAACAAGGCTGGGCCGTGGTGGTGAACTACGCGACCGGCGCGGCTGCGGCCGAGAGCATGGCGACGCGCATTCGCGCGGGCGGGGGTTGCGCACTGGCAGTGCAGGCCGACGTGGCGGACGAAGGCCAGGTGCTCGCAATGTTCGAGTGGATCGACGCCGAGGTGCGCGCCGGCCGGCTGCCGCCACTGCAAGCGCTCGTCAACAACGCCGGCGTCGTCGACGTGCCCGTCCGTGTCGACGAGATGAGCGTGGTGCGCCTTCAGCGCATGTTCGCGGTCAACGTGATCGGCAGCATCGTGTGTGCACGCGAGGCGGTGAAGCGCCTGTCCACGAAGCACGGCGGCGCGGGCGGCGTGATCGTGAACCTGTCGTCGGCGGCCGCGCGGCTGGGCTCGCCGGGGCAGTACGTGGACTACGCGGCGGCCAAGGGCGCGATCGACGTGTTCACGCTCGGCCTTGCGAAAGAGGTCGCGCTCGAAGGCATCCGCGTCAACGCAGTGCGGCCCGGCATCATCGCGACCGACATCCACGCCTCCGGCGGCCAGCCCGACCGCGCCGCGCAGATGGCGCCGCTGGTGCCGATGCAGCGCGCCGGCAGCGCCGCCGAAGTGGCACAGGCGATCGGCTGGCTGCTGTCGGACGCGTCGAGCTACACGACCGGCGCGGTCATCGACGTGACGGGCGGGCGGTGACGGGCGCAGAGTTTGGTGCTCAGATGGCAGCGGTCCGCGCACCCCGAGTCGACCGCGATCAAACGCGCGGCGAAGAGATCGCCAACGCGATCAGCCACGGCCTGGGCTTCGTGCTGGCCATCGCTTCGCTGCCCCTGCTGCTGGCCTTTGCATCGCCGGCGCTCACCGCGATCAACATCATCGCGATCTGCGTGTTTTCAGTCACGATGATGCTGCTGTACGGCGTGTCCACGCTCTACCACGCGCTGCCGGCCGGGCCGGCCAAGACATGGATGAACCGCTGCGACCATGCGGCCATTTACCTGTTCATCGCGGGCAGCTACACGCCGTTCGTGCTGGGCGTGCTGCGCGGCGGCTGGGGCTGGTCGCTGTTCGGCGTGGTCTGGGCGATGGCCGTGCTCGGCTTCATGGCGAAGATGCTGAACCGCCTGAAGCACCCGCTGTGGTCGACCGGCCTGTACGTGGTGATGGGCTGGGTGGCGGTGGTGGCCGCCGCACCGCTGGTCGCGCGCATGCCGGGCGCAGGCCTCGCGCTGCTGGTGGCCGGCGGGTTGCTCTACACGGCTGGCGCCGTGGTGTTCATCTTCGACTCACGCGTGCGGTATGCGCACTTCGTCTGGCACCTGTTCGTGCTGGGCGGCAGTGCGTGCCACTTCTTTGCGGTGCTCTGGTACGCGCAGTAGCGCGGTGCCGGTGACTGGCGCGCGCCGACAATCAATGGTCGGTGCGTGAGCACCGCGCCGGGCCGTTGTGTTCCGCTCATGTCCCCCGTGCCGGAGTACCGGCCCTCCTCCTTGACTTCGCTCCACACAACGACCGGTCACAGTGCTCCAGAGACCGTTGACGCACTCGGCTGTTCAATGCCGTCGCACGTCACGACGGTGCTTGCTGGTGGGGCCGTCGGGTGACCGGCGCAGTGAAGTCAAGGGGGAGGACCGGTATTTCCGGTCCGGAGGAGCGAGCCCGGACTCAAACAGTCCAGTGGACTGTTGCCCCGGGCATGAACGGAGCCGGTCGCCCGATGGCCTCGCCAGCACCGCGCAGCACTCTGCCAGTTGATTCGATCACTTCGCAGCAAGCCGCCCCAGCGTGTCGAGGATTGCCTTCGCCGCAGTAGCCTCGGCAGGAGCGCCAAGCTTCGAGGCGGCGACGTACGGGTCCATCGTGAAGCGCGCCTCCTTGTAGACCGTGTCCCACATCCACGCCGCTGGCACGCGGGCCTTCAGTTCGACGAACGCGGCGATCAACGCGGCGCTCGCACCGGCGACCCGGCCTTGCACCAGCGCTTCGAGCATGCGCAGTTCGATCTGCCCGACCACCGACCAAAAGCCCGGCTTGTTCTGCGCCTCTTGCGTCATCGACTCGCGCGCCTCGGCAAGGCGGGCTGGGTCGATCACAGCGGGGCGCTTCGTCATGAACGCGAGCCGCAACTCTGCCGCCATGCGGTTCATCAGGGGGTAGTAGAGGTTGGTGGCCTGCGCGGCGCGCGCCAGCGTTTCGGCGTTCTCGTAGTGCGCCATCATCTTGCGCAGCGCCGCCAGCGACGCGGCCGTGCGCGCCTTGCTGGTCACACGCGCTTCGACCATCGCCAGAAGCTTGCAGGCCGAACCCAGCAGGGTCTCGCGCTCGGCGGTGGGCTGCAGCGCCGCAAGTCGGCCGAGGTGCGCCAGGCCTTCCTCGATGGCCACGCGCGCCGCAGCGTCGTCGGCGATCTTCTCGCCGAAGCGAACCAGCAGGTTGCCCAGTTGTTCGGCCGCCTTGAACGATGCGCTGCCGTCGGCTGCGCCTACCGCCACCCGGTACCAGCGGATCGCGTTCGGCGTGTCCTTCGCGTCGGCGAAGGCGACGGCGAAACCCTCGGCCACCGCGCCCATGCCACCCCAGTGCGCGGCGTGCGTGGCCTCAAGCCGGTGCAGCGCGTCGAGCTGGTCCTCGGGCTTGGCGCTGTTGAAACGGCTGTTGATCGACATCGATTCCAGAGCCAGCACCAGCGATACCGGCGACGACACGCCCGCGAACTCGTCGCCTGCGGGCTTTGCCGGGCGCTGCCCGTCGCCGCCCTCGCGGCGCCACTTCCAGGCCGGGTCGCCGTAGCACTGGTAGGCGGCCCAGGTGTTGCTGTCCGGCGCGGCGCGCCAGGCGGCTTCGCGTGCCGCCGCGACCGCACCGATGAAGCGTTCGCCGCGCAGCAAGGCCGCGTAGAAGTTGGTCGCGAAGACCTTGGCCGGCTCGTCTTCCACGGCCCAGCCGGCAGCGATGACGCAGCGCACGCCGACCTCGATCAGCGCCTGTGCAATGCCGGCTGCAAAGGCCGCCCGGTCGTAGGGCTTGAGCAGGCTGTTCGGGTCGCGCGCGGCGAGGTGGCAGCAGTTCAGGAACACCAGTTCGGGCACGGTGCGCATGGCCTGCACTTCGTTGGCGCCGAGGAAGGTGTCGCCCGACAGCACCACCCCGCCGCGGCTGCCGGACTCGCCGTGGCCGGCAATGTGCACCACGCGGTAGGGCCGCTCGTAGAGCGCGTTGATGACGGTGCGCGCATCGTCTTCGCCGCTGAGCAGCGAGCGCACGCGGTTCGCCGGCACGCCGTCGGCGCCGGCCATCAGGCACGCCACCACCGATTCGGCCTCGGCGCGGGCACCGGGCAACTCGGGGTACTTGTCGGGGTCGCACTTGGGCGCGCCGATCACCAGCACGCTGTGGTCGGCGCTGGCGTCCGACACCTGCACCCGGAACTCGGCGGTGCGGAGCTTGCGGATCAGCTTGCTGCGTATCGCCCACGGCCGCGCATCACCGCCGCCTTGCTCGGGCAGGTCGGTGTCGAGCAGTTCCCACGGGATGCCCGCCGTGCCGCCTTCGAGTTCGAGCAGCATCTCGCTGGTGCCGCCGAAGAAGGGTTCGATCTCGACCGGCACGAGCAGGTTGAAAAGGGTGCGGCCGATCTGCGGGTCGCGATTCGCGTCGTTCGACGCGTTCGCCACGAGCTCGCTCAGCAGCTTGCCCTGGGCATGCTGGGCACGCACTTCGGTGCGCGCGCGGCGGGTGTCGATCGTGAACAGGATCGTCGGCTCGTCGTTCTCTTTCGGGCCCGGCAGGGCGCTGATGAAGTCGTAGTTCGCGCCCCGGTAGTTGACGTCCGGCGAGCGCCGGATCGCGCCTTCGCCCGACTCGACCCGGCCCACCACCTCGAACTGCTTCGGCGCCGCTTCGGCCTGCACCTGCAGCGCGCGCCAGGCGTCGCTGGCGCGCTCCAGGTACAGCTCGACGAGCGTGAGCTGAGCCAGCTGCGGCCAGCCGGCCTGCTGCAGCTTCTGGTTCGCCTCATACGCGCCCTGCGCGATCAGTTGCGCCGCACTCCCCGGCGTGATCCCCATGCCGCCGCTGCCGAGCAGCGTGGCCGCCAGTTCGAACTGCGCCGCCGCACCGCCCGGGCGTTCCGCAAAGCGCTGGGCATGGGCCAGCACGGCCTGACGCACGGTGTACACAAGCTCGGCCGGCCGCAGCTTGCCTTCCTCGCCGAGCCCGGCCACCACCACGGCCTGCGGGCGCGCCATCGCGAACGGGTTGTCCGGGTCGGGGCGTTCGTTGTTGAAGATCTGGTGCGAGCCGGTCGCGTCGGGGTACAGGCCGGCCGCGAGCGACTGGCTCATCGCCTTGCCGACGAGGGCATCGACCACGCGCTCGGTGCCCGTGAGCGCCAGCGCGCGGTAGTGGCCCAGCAGCAGCGGCTCCTTGATGAAGCGCAGGTCGGCGTTGAACACGCGCACCCGCAGCGCGCTCGACTTGGCCCGAGCGCGCGCTCGCTCGGCGTCGCCCGAGCGGCCCAGGCCCAGCGTGTCGGACGCGCTCGATGGCGGCTGCGACGACTGCAGCCCGCGCGACGGCCGGCTGCGCACCTGCGAGGCGGCCGCCGTGCTGGCCGCCGCTTCGCGGCCCGGCGCATCGAGGGTGGCGTTGACATTGGCGTTGGCGCCGCGCGTGGCATCGAGGCGCAGCACTTCCAGCTGGCTCGTCTGCCCGGTGGCCAGCAGCTCGATGTAGGCCGAAAAGGCGCTCGCCACGTCGGGCAGCTTGCCGTGCTCGGCGTCGACCTTCCAGGTGCGCACACCGGGCAGCAGCGCGCTTTGCAACGGCACGCGGCCATCGCCGTCGTCGGGGGTGTCGAGGTATTCCAGGCCGTCGTTGCCCTGCACGATGCCGGCGGGCGTGAAGTCGGCATGGCCGACGACGAGCAGCATCTTCTGCGCATCGGCACCGAGCGTCGGCACCTGCGCATCGAGGCGCTTGCGCAAGGCCACGGCCTGGTCGAGCACGTCTTGCGGCGGCGCGCCCCACTCGTAGATCGTGCGCTGCGCGCCTTCGTCGTGCCAGATGCTGTGCGAGCGCAGCACGGCCATGTCGTCGTCGGCCAGGCGCTGCCAGGTGCTCGCCTTGTCGAGTTGCTGCACCGGGTCGAGCAGCGCGGCTTGCAGTTGAATGAAGCCCGGCATGCACGCCATCATCTTGCGCGTGCCGCCGTTGTCGAACAGCGAGCCGAACGCGACCAGCGCATTGCCGAAGGTGTCGTCGCCCGACAGCGTTTGCATCGGTGCCCACGAGCCCCCGTTCGGCGTGCCGAGCATGAGCAAACGTGCCCCGTCGCGCGCCATCATCTTCTGCCAGGTGGCCGGGCGCTCGAGCTGCATGGTGCGCGCCACCAGCCCGCCCATCGAGTGCGCGAGCAGGCGCACCGGCTTGCCGCTGCTGGCGCGCGCGGCGAGCGCAGCTTCTACCGCGTCGGCGAGGCGGCGCGCCTCGTCCTCGATCGGGCGGCGCCAGTCGTAGGCGAACGGGATCACCTCGTGCGTGTCGGCGAGCCGGTCGATCAGGTCGTCGTAGCTCAGGCCGATGGGGCCATCAGGCGTGACGCGTGAGGCGGTGGCCGGGTCCCACGCGAGCTTCTTGAGGCCGTTGATGAAGCGGAAGCCGAGCCAGATGCGCTTGCCGTCGAGCGCGAGGTTCGAGCCCAGGATGCCGGGCAGCACGAACACCGCCGGCCGGTCGGCCGCCTTTTCGCCCGGGCCGCCGCGCGAGCGCGCCACGGCGCGAGCCGACCGCGTGCCGCTCGCGTCTTCGCCGGCCCAGCTCAGCGGCCCGATGGTCGCGAACCCTTCCGGTTGCTCGGCCTTCAGCGCGGCCAGCATCGCCGCCACGGTCAACGGGTTGGCGAAGTAGTTGAAGTGCGTGACCTTCGCGCCCCGGTCGAGCACGAAGGCGGCGGCGCCTATCGCGGCACCCGGCGCTGCGCCGGAGGCACGTGGCGCGCCGCCGTACATCGAGCGCGTCTGCACCACGATGTCGTTGTCGGTCCAGTAGAAGGCGTCGGTCAGCAGCGTCTTGACCCACGAGCCGATCGAGTCGCCCTCCATGTCGCCGGCGATCACGCGCAGCAGGCCGGGCACCGGCTCGCCACCGCTGTTGAGCCACTGGATCACGGGGCTCTCGGGCATCATGGCTTCGATGCCGGGCAGCTCGTCGGGCTCGGCGCGGCGGCGCGCCACTTCGTGCAGGAAGTCGACCAGCTGCGGCGCCACCGGCACGCTGGCAAGTTGCAGGCCCCACTGCAGCACCGACAAGTAAGCGTCGAAGCGTTTCGATGCGAGCAGCGTGCCCCGCGCCGGGCAGGCGGCACGCACGACGCGGTCGACCTTGACGCGCTTGGCGGCAGTCATCGTGAACAGGGCTTGCAGGTCGGCGCGGTGCGGGCCGTAGCCGGCACCAGCGAACAACTTCAGCTCCTCGGCGCCGAGCGGCCGGCCGGCGCAGGCGCGCGCTAGCACCTCGGCCACCAGGCCGCCGCGCGAGTGCGTGACAAGGTGCAGCCGCGCGTCGTCCGGCAGCGCCTGCACGAGCGTGAGCGCGTTGGCGATGGGGCTCTTGCCCATCGTCGGGTGGTCGAGCGCGAAGACGCGGTCGCCGTACTGCTGGAACAGCGCGCGCACGGTGTCGGGGTGGCCCGACCACAGCTTGCCGAAGGTGCTGACCGTGTCCACGAAGGTGCCGTGCACGAACATCAACAGCGGGCCGGCGGCGGCATCAGCGGCGCTCACGCTGATGGGCTTGCGGCCGTCGGCGTTCAGCGCCTTCGGCATCGGGCCGGCGCTCAGCTTGTAGACGCCCGCATCCACCGCACCATCGACCTTCATGGTGATCGCCGCTGCCGCGAGCTTGGGCGCGGCGTCCTTGACGAGGCCGGTGATGACGTGGAAGGCGCTCAGCACCGCCTGCCCCATCCAGCCGCGCGTGACGCCGCGTGTCGCGCTCGCCTCCAGCCCGGGCCAGCCGAGCTGCGCGCCGACGATCACCTCGTTGCTGCCTGCGGCGGCAATGGCGCCGCGCGTGGCGCCGGGCGCCTGCGCGCGCATCAGGTCGCGTGCCGACTCGGGGCTGAGCACGAGCGTGGGCCCGTTCGCAATGGTCAGCACCACCACGTCTTCGCCCGGTCGCGCGACCACGCGCTGGGCCGCGCCACCGGCGCGCTGCGCCCCAACGCTCACGGCGGCCTTGACGCGGCCGCGCACGGCGCTGGCGGCTTTGGTGCCGGTCTCTGCCAGCCCTGGAACGATGAAGGTGATGTCGGGTCCGCGGGTGGCCATGGTCGTCTCCTGGGGGTCTGTTCTTGCGGGGGGCTTGGTGGCAGCGGGTCAGCCTAGCAGCGCACGCCGCACCAGCGCCATCAGGTCTGACGGCAACACCGCCTCGCCGAGGGCGCCCGCCGCGCGGGCCTGCTCGGCTCGTTGCTCGCGCTGGGCGGCGCCGAAGTTTGCGTGGTAGTACACCAGCGGCACGGCCGAGCCGGTGGCACGCAGCCTTTGCAGCAGGCGCAGGCCGGCCTGCGGGCCCTCGGCAGGCCGTTCCCAGTCGGAGATGACGAGGTCGAAGCCTTCGGTGTCAGTGGCAATGCATTGCAGTGCGGCATCGGTGTCGCGCACCGCCACGACCTCGATCTGCAGGTGCGCCAAAGCGGCCGCTTCAAGGCGGTTGCCTTCGGGCCGGTCATCGACCCAGAGCACCCGCTTCTGATCGGGCATGTCGACCAGCGCCTGCGCACCGCTGCGCACCCGCTGCTGCGCTGCCGCATCCAGCGCGGACTCGCCCCGGTTGCGCTGCGCACCCTCGACTAGCCCGACCGCGCCTTGCACCACGCGTTCGAGCACGGGGTCGGCCGGGGCTGCGGCTGACGCCATGGCGGGAGCGGCGCAGTCGGGCAGGGCTTCGGATGGTTCGGACATGGATGCGAAGTCGATGTTCTCGAACGCGCCCGCGTCCGCGTCCGCGTCTGCCGCAGGCGGTTCTGGCCGTGTCGCAGGTACAGGCGGCAACGCGCTCGGTGGCACCGCCGGGGCCGGCCTGGCCGCAACCACCGGCCGCTGCTCGCGAATGGCCTTGACGGTCACGCGCAGGCCCTTGGCCACGTTGGTCCAGGCCTCGTCGCGGTTCTGCCACGACGTGACGGGCTTCAGGTCGGTCGGCAGGCCTTGCAGCTTCAGGAAGGGCAGCGCGTCGGCATCGTCGGGGTCGAGGTCGACGGCCCGCACGACGATGGGCACCACCACGGTCTCACGCTGCGCGTGGCGCGCCATCGCGGCGCCGAGTTCGGTGCCCATGATGTAGTCGGACTCGATGAAGTCCTTGCTGACGAGCAGCAGCACCAGTTCGGCGCTGCGCAGGTTCGCGTCGATGCGCTGCGCCCAGTCTTCGCCGGCGACGATGCGCCGGTCGTGCCAGGGCGCCAGCAGGCCGCGCCGCTCCAGGATCTTCAAGTGGCCCTGCAGCTCGTCGCGCAAGGCTTCGTCTTCGTGGGCGTAGCTGTAGAACAGCGTGACCGGCGCCGCGCTCGCTGGCGGCGCAGCGAACGGGTCAGTCACCTGAGCGGCATTCATGGCAAGGCATGCGCTACACCGTGAACGGTGTCTGCGCCAGGAAGGCGCCGGTCTTGCCGAGCGTGAACAGGTTCGGCGTTTGCGTGGGCGGCATTGCGCCCTTCACGCGCGCATGGAACACGCCGTAGCTGCCGGTGAACGCGCCGTGCTTCCAGGTGGCGAGCACCTGCTCGGTGAAGGCGCCGTTGTGGTCGCCGTCCATCGAGGTCTGGTTGTCCTGGCAGCCCGAGATCAGCACGACCGAGGGCTTGAAGTTCTTCACGATGGCGGTCAGGCGCGGGCTGGCGGCCACCTGGGCGAGTGCGGTGTCGGGGTCGACGGTCTTGTCGCTGCCGGCGGCCTGGGCCACGTCGAGCTGCAGCTTGTCATAGAAGGCCTTGTGCTCGGCGTACACGCGCATCGCCACGGCGGCGGGCATCAGCTTCGGGCGCTGGCCGGGCACGGGCGGCGGCGGGCGCTCGCGGGTGACGCTGCCGCTGTGGCAGCTGTCGGAAAGCACCAGCACGCGCACACCGGCGGCGAACTGCGCCAGTTCGAAGTACAGCTCGTCGTCGATCAGCTGACCGTCGTAGAGGCACCAGGTTTCGTCCTGCTTGTCGGGCTCGTCGCCGTTCACGTCGGGCACCTGCCCGCCGTGGCCGGAGTAGGTCATGAAGAACAGGTCACCCGCGACGAGCGCCTTGGCCGCGCTGCGCATCGCGCCCAGCACGTTGGCGCGCGTGCCCTTCTTGGTGAGCATGACGGTGCTCTTCATGCCCTTGCTCGCGGCGATGGCCGCCATGTCGTTCGCGTCGAACTCGCAGGCCGCCAGCGGCCCGGTCCAGCCGCCGTAGGCCGAGCCGCTGACGGCGTTCAAGCCGATGTGCAGCGACAGTGCCTTCGGGCCCGGGCCGGCCTTCGATGCGGTGGGTTTCTTGTTCGCCATGGGGAGTCTCCTTGGAGGTTTTCGAGCCGCTTCGCTGGCGGCGCGGCGGCGCTGGGAGTGTGTCGGCTGGCGCGCATCATGGTCGCGCGCATCGATGACCGGAAGCCCTAGATCATGGGCCAGCCTTCCGGCGCATTCAATCGGGAAACAAGCAGCGCAGCGCCTCGCGCTTGGTTGCCGCGCCGACCCGGTTTGCATCGACCCACACGAAGCGGCCCGCCGGTGCGCACGCGGCTTCGGCCTCGGCGCAGGCGCGGTCGGTCTGCGCATCGACGAGCACCACCACGCGCGCCAACCGCTGCGCCCGCGCGAGCGTGGCCAGCTCGAAGCGGCAACCGGCGTTGTGGGCCTGGAAGCCGCGCAGGTCCATCAGCACCACGTCACTGCGTTCCAGCAGGCTGCCCAGCGCGTGCTGCCATGTGGTGTCGTGGCAATAGCACTCGTTGACGCGAAAGCGGCCTTCGGCATCGGGCGCCATGTCGAACGCGGCCAGGCGCGGTGCCACCTCGGCCGGGGTCCGGATGAAGCGCTGCGCCAGGCCGCCGTCGAGGAAGGTGAAGATGTCGGCCGCGTCGAGCGTGCGGTCGACGAGGTCGGTTCCGGCGATGAGCACGGTGTTGCCGGTCAGGCGCCAACGCTCGACGACGTGGTCGAACAGGGCCTGCACCTGAGCGTCGTGTTGAAACACACGCAGCACCAGCAATGTCGGCGGCCGGCCAGCGGCGCGCGGCAGGCGTTGCCACAGCGCCAGCGCCAGCGGTATCCACAGCAGCGGCAACAGCAGGGCCGCGCCGGCGATGCCCGCGTTGCTGGCCGCAGTGAGCGCCTGCACCAGCAACGCAACCGCCCAGACGGCCGTGAACAGCACCAGCCCTTCCGACAAGCGCTGCTCCGCATAGGCCCGCCCGAGCGCGCGGCCGAGCCAGCGCAGCGGCCACCACGCCAGCAGCCACGGCACCAGCGCGAACCCCAGCATCACGCCGTGCGGAATGGCCCATGACGGTGCCTGCGCCAGCCACGGCGAGCGTTGCGCAACGAGAACGGCGAACACATCCAGCCCGGCGATCGACGCCCACACCAAGCCCACCAGCGGCGGCAGCAGCCACGGCGCTGCAGCGCGCGACGTGGCTCCCACGCAAAGCAACGCGATCAACAGCAGCGGCGGGCCGACCTGGATGGCCAGGAACAGCAGCAACTCCATCGGGCGCGGCTCGATCGAGCGCCACAGCATCACCGCGAAGCACAGCACGCACCAGGCCGCGAGCGCCGCCAGCAGGCGCGCCAGCGGCCAGCGCCACAGCAGGCCGACGGCGGGAATGGCGGGCCAGGTGTTGGCCAGCGCCAGCACCGCGACGCGCTTGATGGGCAGGGGTTCGGGGCCGGCGGCGAGCCACAGCGTCAGCCACGCGCTGCTTGCGGCCACCAACGCCGAGAGGCCGAGCAACAGCAAGGTGAGGCGCCAGCCGGCGCTGCGGTTCTGCGCAGCGGTGACGCGGCGTGCCGGACTCATGGGCAGCGGCGCGCTCGCAGCGCGCGGCAGCGCAGTTGTAGCCGCCGCGCCGGCCGCACTCATCAACCCGAGCATTGCGTTGCGATAGCGCCAGGCCAGCACCCACGCAACGGCCCAGGCCAGCAGCAGCGCGGTGGTCATGATGAAGGCGAGCTTGCCGGTCGAGTAGTCCATGCTGGGCGTGCATGGTGAGGGTGCCGCACGCGGCGAGTCAAGCGGCGAGGCAAGCGGCGAGGCAAGCGGCGAGGCAAGC
>Ga0123336_10000338_pt1 | contig 47862 bp, 37 predicted proteins | sample SSSSmetaG_FD_96466 | JGI IMG/M metagenome (GOLD analysis project Ga0123336, IMG submission 96466) | Glacier valley bacterial and archeal communities from Borup Fiord, Nunavut, Canada, to study Microbial Dark Matter (Phase II) - ​SSSS metaG | ecosystem: Environmental > Aquatic > Freshwater > Ice...
CTCACGACCCGCACGCGCGACGCGGTCCATGCGCTGCGCCTGTCGCCGATCGACGCCGGCGAGATCACCGGCCCGACGCCCGCGGCCGGCGGCGTGGGGACCGTGATCGACGTCGCCGACATCTACTTCGCGACGCCGGCGCGACGCAAGTTCCTGAAGTCCGAGCAGACCGAGCTCGGCCACTGTATCGAGGCCTTCCGCCGCGTCGCGCTGGCGCGTCCGGGCATCGCGTTCACGCTGTCGCACAACGGCCGCGTGGTCGAGCACCTGAACGCGGCCTCGCCCGCCGAACGCGTGATGCAACTGCTCGGCGACGACTTCGCCGCCGCGCACCGGCCGTTGTCGCGCAGCGGCGGCGACGTCGTGCTGAGCGGCTTCGTCGGACTGCCGACCGCGAGCCGCGCGTCCGCGAGCGCGCAGTATTTCTACGTCAACGGACGGTACGTGCGCGACCGCGTCCTCAACCACGCGGTGCGCTCCGCGTATCGCGACGTGCTGCACGGCGACCGGCATCCGGTCTTCGTGCTCGCCATCGAACTCGATCCGGCGCTGGTCGACGTCAACGTCCACCCATCGAAAATCGAGGTGCGCTTCCGCGAATCGCGCGGCATCCACCAGTTCGTGTTCCGCGGGATCGCGGAGGCCCTCGCGCACGGCGCGGAGTCGCAGGGCCTGGATGTCGCCGACGAGCATCCGTTGCCGCTGGTCGCAGCGCCATCGTTCGCCGGCTCCGCGTGGACGCCGCCCGCGACCCACGGTGTCGCGCAATCCACGGCGTCCTACGGTCGTCTGTTCGCCGACGCGGGCCGCGCGTTCGCCGGCTTCGACGCGACCCCGCCGCGGACGCCCGCGTTGACGCCTCGGCCGCCCGACACGCCGCTCGACGAGTCCGGCCTGGCGAATTTCGGCTTGGGACATGCGCTCGCGCAGCTCCACGGCATCTACATCCTGGCGCAGAACGCGCACGGCCTCGTGCTGGTCGACATGCACGCGGCACACGAACGCATCCTCTACGAGCGCCTGAAGAACGGCCTCGACGCGGGCCGGGTGCCGGTGCAGAGCCTGCTGATCCCCGTGACCCTGCGCGCCGACGCGCGCGAGATCGGCACCGTCGAGGAGAGTGCGGACGTGCTTGCCGCACTGGGCTTCGACATCGCCGCGCTGTCGCCGACCACGCTCGTCGTGCGGGCGCTGCCCGCGCTGCTGGCCGGCAACGACGACGCCGGCGACGTCGAGACCCTCGCGCGGAACGTGCTGCGCGACCTCGAGGCCTTCGGCGCGTCGCGCGTGCTCACCGAGCATCGCAACGAGCTGCTGTCGACGATGGCCTGCCATCGCGCCGTGCGCGCGAACCGGCGGCTCACGCTCGACGAGATGAACGCGCTGCTGCGCCAGATGGAAGTCACCGAGCGTGCCGACCAGTGCAATCACGGACGGCCGACCTGGACCCAGTGGGCGATCGGCGACCTGGACCGACTCTTCCAGCGCGGCCGTTGAGCCCGCCTGCGCTGCTGTGCCTGATGGGTCCGACGACGTCGGGCAAGTCCGCAGCGGCCATGGCGCTCGCCGAGCGGCTGCCGATCGAGATCGTCAGCGTCGATTCCGCGCTGGTCTATCGCGCAATGGACATCGGCACTGCGAAGCCGACGGCCGACGAACGATCGCGCGTGCCCCATCACCTCATCGACCTGATCGATCCGTCCGAAAACTATTCGGCCGCGCGCTTCGTCGTCGATGCCGAAGCGGCCGTCGCGGCGATCCGCGCACGCGGCCGCGTGCCGCTGCTGACCGGCGGCACGATGCTGTACTTCAAGGCGCTGCGCGACGGCCTCGACGCGATGCCCGCGAGCGACCTCGCGATCCGCGCGGAGATCGAGCGCGAGGCTGCGGCCGACGGCTGGGACGCGATGCATCGCAAGCTCGCCGAGGTCGATCCCGTCACCGCCGAACGGCTCGCGCCACTCGATGCGCAGCGCATCTCGCGCGCGCTCGAGGTGTGGCGCAGTTCGGGGGAGCCCTTGTCGGGCTTCCAGCGCGGTCCCCGCGACGCACGACCGCTGGTCGCGCTGTCGCTCGAGCCGTCCGATCGCAGCGCGCTGCACGCGCGCATCGCGCTTCGCTTCGACGCGATGCTCGCGGCCGGCCTGATCGACGAGGTCGCGGCGTTGAAGGAGCGCGGCGATCTCGACGAACGCATGCCGTCGATGCGCTGCGTCGGTTACCGGCAGGTGTGGGATTACCTCGAAGGCCGCAGCGACCGCGCGGCGATGCGCGAGCGAGCGATCGCGGCGACGCGCCAGCTCGCCAAGCGGCAGATCACATGGCTGCGCGCGATGCCGGAGCGCGTGGTCGTCGACTGCCTGGCGCCGGACGCGGCCGCGCGCTTCGTCGCGCTCGCGTCCGGCGTCTAGACGTCTAGACGTCCTTCGGCATCTCCGGACGCACGCCGAGTCCGACCAGCCGGGCCGTGACGCCGCGCAACCGGCCGATGTGCGCCACCGCCTGCAGCGGCAGCGGAGCCGGCAGCGCCTCGGACGCGTGCAACGCCCGCGCGATCACCTGCTTCTGCACGGCGACCTGCGCGGTCTGCGTCGCGCGTGTGGGCCATTGACGGCGGCGCTGAACGCGATCGAGCTCGTCGCGCGTCGGCCGTCTCGTCGCCAGGATCCTGCCGATCAGGTTCGACGTCGCGATGGCGTCCTGGATCGCGAGGTTGATGCCGACCCCGCCGACGGGCGACATCGCGTGCGCCGCATCGCCGATGCACAGCAGCCCGTCGAGCGTCCAGCGCTGCAGGCGGTCCACGCTCACGGACAGGAGGCTGACATCGTCCCAGCCGCGCAGCGTCGCGACGCGGGCCTCGACGTCGCGTACGGTCGACGGCATGCCGCTCGCCACCGCCGCGCGGAAGGCGTCGAACCCCCTGGCCCGCAACGCGTCGATGGTGCCCTTCGCGATCACGAAGCCGCACTGCCAGTGGTCGCCGCGGTTGATCAGCACGAAGATGGAGCCGTGCGCGAAGCGCCCGAGCGGCGGCTCCCCGTCGTCGTCGCGGCGCGGCAGCGAGAACCACACGACGTCCATCGGCGCGCCGAAAGTCTCGACGGTCAGGCCCGAGACCTCGCGCATGCGCGAACGGCGACCGTCGCATGCGACGACGGTCTTCGCGCGGACCTCGATCGGGCCTTCGGGGCCGACGGCTTGCAGGCCGTCGATGCGCAGCCATGCGTCGTGTTCGTCGCGCTCGCCGATCAGCTCACGGGCCTCGGTCCGCATGCGCACCGAGAAGCCGGCATACGCACGACCGGCGCGCGCGAGGAGGTCGAGAAGATCCCATTGCGGCATCAGCGCGATGTACCGGCAGCGCGTGGACAGGCGCGTGAAGTCCGCGACCGGGAAGGTCTCGTCCTCCCACTGCATCGACAGCTGCTCGATCTTCGTGTGCGGGATGGCCAGCAGCGCGTCGAGCAGCCCGAGGTGCGCCATCACCTCGAGCGTCGACGGGTGGATCGTGTCGCCGCGGAAGTCGCGCAGGAAATCCGCGTGCTTCTCGAGGACCGTGACGCGCAGGCCGCGGCGCGCGAGCAGCAGGCCGAGCATCATGCCGGCCGGCCCGCCGCCGGCGATGCAGCAGTCGGTCTCGATGATTTCCATGCGGGCCTCCGGATGGCGGAACGGCCCGTGACCCTACGCCATCACGGCACGAGTTTCCAGCGCCCGTTCTCGATCTTCACGAGCACCTGGCAGCGCGCATCGACGCCGTTGTGGTCCTTGTCGGACATCGTGTAGAAACCCTCGGCCGACACGAAGTCCTTCAGCCCTTCCATGCCGTCGCGGATCGCCGCGCGGTACTCGGGCGTGCCCGGCCTGGCCGTCTTGATGCTGCCGACGACCTTGTCGAGCATGAAGAACACGTCCCACGCGGTCGCGCCGAACAGCGAGCGCGTGTTCGGGCCGTACGTGCCTTCGAACTTCGTCACGTACTCGACCGCCGGCTTCTTGATCGGGTTGGAATCGGCGAGCTGCTCGGCGACCAGCACCGGCGCCGTCGTCATGAACGTGCCTTCGAGCGCCTTGCCGCCGACCCGCAGGTAGTCGTTGTTGGCGACGCCCTGGGTCTGGTAGACCGGTCCCTTCCACCCGCGCTGCGCGAGCTCGATCTGCGGCAACGCGCCCGGCGTGCCCGACGCGGCGATGTAGATCGCGTCCGGCTTGGCTGCGAGCAGCTTGACGACCTGGCCGACCACGCTGGTGTCGGTCGTGACATAGCGTTCGCTCGCGACGATCTTCAGGCCCTTCGCGGTCGCGATGCGCTCGAAGTTCTTCACGAAGCCGTCGCCGTACGCGTTGGCCACGCCGATCACCGCGAAGTTCTTGACGTTGGTCTTCAACGCGTGCGCGACGATCAGCTCCGTCGAGAAGGTCTCGGTCGGCGAGAACTTGAACGCCCACTTGCGGTTGCCTTCCTGCGGCTCGACGATGGCGCCGCCACCGGCGAGCGAGAGCAGGGCGATCTTGCTCTCGCCGGCCACCTCGACCATCGCGATGGACGGCGGCGTGACCGACGAGCCGATCAGCACGTCCACCTTGTTCTCGGTGATCAGCTTGCGGGCGGCCGTGGCCGCAGCGGTGGGGTCGGAGTTGTCGTTCAGCACGGTGACGACGACCTTCTCGCCACCCATCGTCGCGGGCCACAGCTTGACGGTGTCGTTCTCGGGGATGCCGAGCGACGCGCCCGGCCCGGTCAGCGACAGCACGACGCCGATGTTGATGTCGGCGACCGCCGGTCCCGCCAGCAGGGCCGTGGCCGCCAGCATCACGCCGGCAAGCATCTTCGCCGGGACCCATCGGCCGCTGGTTTCGATCATCGCCGTCCCCTGAATGTTGTTATGGAGCAGAACAATAACGACAACTCGCGACGGAGACCAGACCGTCCTAAGATTTCGGCGTGGTCAGACGAAGACCGTACCCTCGCCGCCCGGTGGCCGCAGTCCGACGACGCCGATCACGGACGCCGTCTCGCCCGCATCGCGCAGTCGGCGCAACGCCTCGTCGACGAGGTCCGGCGCGACCACCAGCACGAAGCCGATACCGCAGTTGAACGTGCGGCGCATCTCGTCCTCGGAGATGCCGCCCGCGGCGGCGAGCCAGCTGAACAGCACCGGACGGGTCCAGGTGCCGACATCGAGCTCCGCCCGCAGGCTGTCGGGGAACATGCGGTGCGTGTTCTCGGTCAGGCCGCCCCCGGTGATGTGGGCCATGCCCTTGATCGCGACGTCCTCGAGCAGCGCGCGGACCGTCTTCACGTAGATGCGGGTCGGGGCGAGCAGCGCGTCGCCGAGCGAGCGCGTGTCGCCGGACAGCGGCGCGGCCAGGTCGGCGCCGGCCCGCTCGATCACCTTGCGCACCAGCGAGAAGCCATTCGAATGCAGGCCGCTCGAGGCGAGGCCGATCAGCACGTCGCCGGCCGCGATGCCCGTGCCGTCGATTGCCCGGGCCTTCTCGACGACGCCGACCGCGAAGCCCGCCAGGTCGTATTCGCCCACCGGGAAGGCGTTGGGATGCTCGGCGGTCTCGCCCCCGATCAGCGCGCAGCCCGCCTGCTCGCAGCCTTCGGCGATGCCGCGGATGACGTCGGTGGCCGTCGCGACATCGAGCTTCTCGCAGACGTAGTAGTCGAGGAAGAAGAGCGGCTCGGCACCCTGCACCAGGATGTCGTTGACGCTCATCGCGACGAGGTCGATGCCAATCGTCGCGTGCCGGTTCATCGCGAAGGCCAGCTTGAGCTTGGTGCCGACGCCGTCGGTGCCCGCCACGAGCACGGGCTCGCGGTAGCGCTTGGGCAGTTCGATCAGCGCGCCAAAGCCGCCGATGCCGGCCATCACCTCGGGCCGCATCGTCCGCAACGCGTACGGCTTGATGTTCTCGACGAGCGCATCGCCGGCATCGATATCGACGCCGGCATCACGGTAGGACAGTCCGGTCATGGCAGGGGCAACGGGAGGCGTTAGGGGCGGCAAGAGGGACGTCGGACCGCGGGGGCCGGACCGCGCCACGCGGCGGTCCCGAACGATTCTCGACCGTTGCGGACGTGGGTGCCTGATAAAGTAGCGTGTTTTCGGCGGCGACCAGGCGAGTCGGGCTGGCGGACGCTGCGCGAACAGCCTGTCCGGCCAGCACCGGGCGAGTCGTCTCGATGCCGCCGATCGCAAGCAGTCCAGCACCGACCGAAGCGCGGCATTCTATCCCAGCGCCCCCGTCGGCACGCCTGCAACGAAATGCCCTGCAACCCTTCACCCATCGGGTCCGTCGCCACGAACCCCGCCGTCACGAACCCATCACTCGCGCGCCTTGCATGACTCCATCGGAAAGCCCGTTCTCACCGCTGTTGCGACAGACCCTGTTGTGGATCGCGTTCGTGGCGGTGATCGGCGTGCTCGTCTATCTGCTGGCGCCGGTCCTCACGCCGTTCCTGATCGCCGCGATCATCGGCTACATCCTCAATCCGGGCGTCGACTGGATGGCGAAGCATCGCGTCCCGCGCTGGCTCGGCACGACCGTCATGGTGGTCCTGCTGATCGCCGCCGTGTTCCTGCTCATCCTGATCATCGTGCCGGTGATCCAGAAGGAATTCGTCACCGGCCGCTCGAAGTTCCCCGGTTTGCTCACCGAGCTACAGAGCAGCGTCGCGCCGAAGCTGTCGCAGATGTTCGGGGTCGACATCAATCTCAGTGCCGATTCGATCCGCAACTACGCTTCCGAGCATTTCAACTTCGAGAGCATCGGGAAGTCGGCGCTGGATTATCTCAAGGTCGGAAGCGCCGCCGCCCTGTCCGGACTCGCGACCGCGTTCCTCGTGCCGATCGTCCTGTTCTACCTGCTGATCGACTGGCACATGATCTGGAAGCGTCTGCAGTCGGTGATCCCCCGGGGCCTGCACCAGCGGCTCGGCACGATGGCCGACGAGGTCGACCAGGTGCTCGCGCAGTTCCTGCGCGGCCAACTCATCGTGATGACGATCCTCGCGGTCTTCTATGCGGTCACGTTGTCGATCGCGCGCTTCGACGGCGCGATCCCGATCGGCATCCTCACGGGGCTGCTCGTCTTCATCCCCTACGTCGGCTTCGCGTCGGGCCTGGTGCTCGCGCTGCTGGCGGCGCTGCTGCAGTTCGGCAACCTCTACGGCTTCCTCGCGGTGGCGGTCATCTACGGCGTCGGCCAGATCGCCGAGAGCGTGATCCTCACGCCGCGCCTGGTCGGCGAGAACATCGGGTTGCATCCGCTGGTCGTGATCTTCGCGTTGCTCGCGTTCGGCGAGCTGTTCGGCTTCTTCGGCATCCTGCTCGCGCTGCCGATCAGCGCCGTGCTCGCGGTCGCGCTGAAGCACCTGAACCGCCGCTACATGGCCAGCGACTTCTATCGCGGACGCGGCGACCGGTTGCACACACCCGCCCTGTCCGACACCGACCGGCTCTGAGACCGCGACCCCACCGCCCGCCGCTGTCCCCATGACCCAGCTCCTGCTCGACCTCGAGCCGCCCCGTATCCCGACCCTCGAGAACTTCATGGTCGGACGCAACGCCGAAGTGGTCGCGGCCCTGCGCCACCTCTGTGCGACGGTGCCCGAGCATCCGTCCGCGCGCTGCCTCTACCTGTGGGGTCCGCCCGGCAGCGGCCGCAGCCATCTGGCGCAGGCCACCTGCGCATTGCTCGACGGACGCTTCCTCGATGGACGCACGGCGACGGCCGCGCAGGTGCGTGCAGCGGCGGAGCCGCGCGACGACGCGGCCCCCGATGCGCGCCGCATGCTGGCGGTGAACGGCGTCGAAGCGCTCGACGCCGACGCGCAGGAGGCGCTGTTCCACGCGATCAACCTGCTGCGCGACGATCCGCGCGGCGCGCTCGTCGTCACCGGCAACGCCACGCCGCGCGACCTGTTCCTCAAGCACGGGCGCGACGACCTGCGCTCGCGACTCGCGTGGGGACTGGTCTACCAGCTGCATCGCCTCGACGATGCAGAGAAGGACGCGGCCCTCGAACAGCGCGCCGACCAGCAGGGCTTTCCGCTGGCGCCGGAGGTGCGTCGCTACCTGCTGACCCACTTCTCGCGCGATCTCGGCTCGCTGATGCGGATGATCGACGTGCTCGACCGCCATGCCCGCGAGCATCAGCGCATGGTCACTGTGCCGATGATCCGCGAGTTCCTGCAACGCCCGATCGACCACGACGCGATGACGCCCCGTCTCGGCAACGTCGCCTGACCCCATGCCCGACCACACCGACCCTTCCTTTCAACACACCACGCCGTCCGTCACCGTCGACGAACGCCCCCGCCTCGCGCTGTTCGACCTCGACCACACGCTGCTGCCGATCGACAGCGACTTCTCGTGGGGCAGCTTCCTGGCCCGCCAGGGCGCCGTCGACGCGGCCTGGTTCGCGCGGCGCAACGCGGAGTTCTACGAGCAGTACAAGGCCGGCACGCTCGACATGGTCGCGTTCCTGCAGTTCGGCCTCGCGCCGCTGGCCGCCCACGACCGGGCGACGCTGGATCGCTGGCACGCCGAGTTCATGCGCACGGTGATCGAACCGCAGATCCGCCCGAGCGCCGTCGCGCTCGTGCAGTCGCACCTGCAGGCCGGCGACCTGTGCGCGATCGTGACCGCGACCAACGCGTTCGTGACGGCGCCGATCGCGCGACGCTTCGGCATCGAGCACCTGATCGCGACCGTCCCCGCCCAGGAGAATGGCCGCTTCACCGGCGGCGTGCGCGGCACCCCCTGCTTTCGCGAAGGCAAGGTCGACCACGCCACGGCCTGGCTCGAAAGCCTGGGTGCCGCATGGGACAGCTTCGCATCGTCGACCTTCTACAGCGACTCGCGCAACGACATCGCCCTCCTCGAACACGTGACCGTCCCGGTCGCGACCAACCCCGACGCCACGCTCCTCGCCCATGCGACCGCGCGCGGCTGGCGTCACCTCCAGCTCTTCGATGATCCGCAAACTAATCAATAGAATCTTCGGCCGGTACGGAACCGCAGCCAGCGGAGCCGCCGAAGCCGGCGTGACGCAGGGCGCGAAGCCCGAGGCCGCGAGCGCGACGCCCGCGGCGCGGCGGGCCGCGCGCAGCAGCCGCGGCAAGGCCGGCGGGCCGGTGATGGTCCCGCCGTCGGCGCACGACATCGACGCGAAGCTGGTCTCGGCCAACGCCACGCGCGTGACCAAGACGCTGCAGGACGCGGGCTTCAAGGCGTTCGTCGTCGGCGGAGCGGTTCGCGACCTGCTGCTGCACGTCAAGCCGAAGGACTTCGATGTCGCCACGGACGCGACGCCCGAGGAGATCCAGCGCCTGTTCCGGCGCGCGCACATCATCGGCCGCCGCTTCCGGCTGGTGCACGTGATGTTCGGGTCCGACACGATCGAGGTCTCGACCTTTCGCGCCGGCGGTCTGCCGACGGCCGATGCGGTGCCGGCCGCGGCTCCCACGACTCCCCCGGTCGTCCAGGTGATCCCGCCGTCGACGGGCGGGCGGCGCGACCGCCGTGCCACCGGACCGCTGCAGATGGCCGACGAGCACGGCCGCGTGCTGCGCGACAACGTCTTCGGCTCGCAGGAAGAAGACGCCGCGCGCCGCGACTTCACCGTCAACGCGCTGTTCTACGACCCCGCCACGCAGACCGTGATCGACTATCACCACGGCGTCGACGACCTCAAGGCCCGCACGCTGAAGATGATCGGCGACCCCGAGAAGCGCTATCGCGAGGACCCGGTGCGGATGCTGCGCGCGGTGCGCTTCGCGGCGAAGCTGCAGTTCGACATCGACGCGGCCACCCGCGAGCCGATCGCCCGCCTCGCGCCGCTGCTCGGCAACGTGCCCGCGGCGCGCCTGTTCGACGAGATGCTCAAGCTGCTGATGTCGGGTCACGCGCTCGCCTGCCTGAAGCGGCTGCGCGCCGAAGGCCTGCATCACGGCATGCTGCCGATGCTCGACGTCGTGCTCGAGCAGCCGATGGGCGAACGCTTCGTGACGCTCGCGCTGCAGAACACCGACGACCGCATCCGCGTGGGCAAGCCGACCACGCCGAGCTTCCTGTTCGCGTCGCTGATGTGGCACGAAGTGCTGATGAAGTGGAACGAGGGCAAGGCGCGCGGGGAATACCCGATCCCTGCGTTGGCGACGGCGATGGACCAGGTGCTCGACGCGCAGACCGAGACGCTCGCGATCCAGCGCCGCTACACGGCCGACATGCGCGAGATCTGGGGCCTCCAGCCGCGCCTCGAGCGTCGCGTCGGTCGCGCGCCGTGGCGGCTGCTCGAGCATCCGCGCTTTCGCGCCGGCTACGATTTCCTGCTGCTGCGGGCGGCCGCCGGCGAGATCGACGCGTCGCTGGCCGAGTGGTGGACGGCGTTCATCGATGCCGACGAAGCGGGCCGCGACGCGCTGCAGGCCGATCCCGGCGTGTCGGACCCGGGAACCGGTGCCGCCAAGCGCAAGCGCCGTCGTAAAAGGAAGCCGAACAGCGAAGGCGGCGCGGCTCCGGCCGATGAAGGCGATCGCGACCCCGAAGAGACCGATGGCGACGACGCGGACCACGACGAACCGGCGCCCGCCGATACGGACGTCTCCACCGAAGACGCGGCTCCCGATGCGCCGCGCAAGCCGCGCCGCCGACGCGCCCGCAAGCCCGCCGCGGACGGTGCCGCGACGCCGTCGGCTCCCGCGACGGAACCGGGTGCCGAATGAGCGCCGCGCCGCTCGCTTCGGACGACCGCAAGGAGGTTGCGACCTTCATCGGCGTCGGGGCCAATCTCGGCTTCGCCCGCGATGCCGTGCTCAACGCACTGGCCGACCTGTCGCGACTGCCGATGACGGCGTTCGTCGCGGCGTCGGGGCTGTACCGCTCCGCGCCGGTCGACGGCGACGGCCCCGACTACATCAACGCCGTGGCCGAGCTGGCGACGACGCTGTCCGCGCACGAACTGCTGCTCGCGCTGCAGGCGCTCGAGACGAAGTACGGGCGCGTGCGGACCACGCGCAACGCGCCGCGCACGCTCGACCTCGACCTGCTGCTGTATGGCGACGGCATCCTCAAGACGCCCGACCTGATCGTCCCGCATCCGCGCATCGCGGAGCGGGCGTTCGTGCTGATGCCGCTCGTCGAGCTGGCCGGACCGGTCGCGATCCCCGGTCAAGGCCGCGCGGATGCCCTCCTCGCGCGCATCAGCGGCCAGGACATCGAACGGCTCGACGCCTGATTCGTCGCGAGCGATCCCGAGAGCCGATCCAGCGAGACCCTTCTCCATGCTAGAACGACTGCAACACCTCGTCATCGAAGGTCCGATCGGCGTCGGCAAGACATCGCTGACGAAGCGCCTCGCCGAGCGCCTGCGCGCGCAGACGCTGCTGGAGCAGCCCGAGGCGAACCCGTTCCTCGAACGCTTCTATCGCGACAGCGCCCGTTACGCGTTGCCGACGCAGCTGTCGTTCCTCTTCAAGCGCGTCGAGCAGCTGCACGAACTGGGCCGTCGCGACGTGTTCGACGAGATCTTCGTCGCGGATTTCCTGCTCGAGAAAGACGCGCTCTTCGCGTCGCTGACGCTCGCCGACGACGAGCTCGCGCTGTACCGCCAGATCTACGCGAACCTCTCGGTCCAGGCGCCGGTCCCCGACCTCGTGATCTATCTCGACGCATCGCCGACGTCGCTGCTGACGCGGATCGCCGAACGAGGACGTCCGATGGAGGTGTCGATCTCCGAGGCCTATCTGGAACAGCTGTGCGCGGCCTACACGCGCTTCTTCTATCAGTACGAAGCCGCGCCGCTGCTGACGGTGAACACGGAGCACCTCGATCCCGCGAACGACGAAGCCGACTTCGAGCTGCTGCTCGACCGGATCCGGCAGATGCGCGGGCGCCGCGAGTTCTTCAACCGCGGCGAATGAGCGACTGACCGCGCGGCCACCGACCCCGGCGCGCACGACTTCTGGCATGCTGCGCACCCCGCGTTTCGGCGCGGGCCCCCGCCGCCACGCCTCGCCGACCATTCATGAAGATCGTCACGACCATCGAAGAGCTGCGCGGCCAGCTGCGCGGCCAGTTGCGAACGGCGTTCGTGCCCACCATGGGCAACCTCCACGAAGGCCATCTGTCGCTGATGCGCCTGGCCGCGAAGCACGGCGATCCGGTCGTCGCGAGCATCTTCGTCAACCGACTCCAGTTCGGACCGAAGGACGACTTCGACCGCTATCCGCGGACCTTCCAGAGCGACTGCGAGAAGCTCGAGGCCGAAGGCGTCTACGTGCTGTTCGCCCCGGACGAACGCGAGATGTACCCCGAGCCGCAGGAATACCGCGTCGATCCGCCGAAGGCGCTCGGCGACGTCCTCGAAGGCGAGTTTCGCCCGGGCTTCTTCGTCGGCGTGACGACGGTCGTCCTCAAGCTGTTCTCGTGCGTGCAGCCGCGCGCGGCGATCTTCGGCAAGAAGGACTACCAGCAGCTGATGATCATCCGCCGCATGGCGCGGCAGTTCTTGCTGCCGACCGACATCGTCGCGGCCGAGACGGTGCGGGCGGAAGACGGCCTGGCGTTGTCGTCGCGCAACGGCTACCTGTCGGCCGACGAGCGCGCCGAGGCGCCGACGCTGTTCGCCCAATTGCAGGGCGTCGCGACAACCGTGCGACACGATCCGACGGCGGACCTGCGCGCGATCGAGGGTCTGGCGATCGACCGCCTGCGCGACCGCGGCTGGCGGCCCGACTACGTGTCGGTGCGCAAGCGCTCCGACCTGACGGTCCCCGATCGTGCGGCGATCGACAGCGCGGAGCCGCTGGTCGTGCTCGCAGCGGCGTGGCTCGGCGGCACGCGCCTCATCGACAACCTCGAGATCTAAAAAAAAAGCCGCCCGGAGGCGGCTCGTGATCCCGCTCGAACCAGTCGATTACTGGTTCGCCTTGAGCAGGATGTCGTTCTTGACGGACTGAACGCCGGTCACGTTGCGCGCGATCTGGAAGGCCTTGTTGATCTCGGCCTGGCTCTTCGCGAAGCCCGACAGCTGCACCGTGCCCTTGTAGGTCTCGACCTTGATGTTCGTCGCGTCGACCGTCTTGTCGAGCACGAAGTCGGACTTGACCTTGGTCGTGATGGTCGCGTCGTCGACGTACTGGCCCGGGCTTTCACGGGTCGGCGTCGAGCCGCATGCGGTCAGCAGGACGGGGGCCGAGATGCCGAGGGCGGCGGCGAGCGCGATGCTGCGCAGAGTCGAATTCTTCATGGAGACCTCGCTGTAGTTTCAGAGAATGGCGCAGGACACCGTCGGTCGATCCGACCGCTCCTGCGATGACGGCATTCTCCGCGCAAGGATGGACCACTTCCGTAGGACGGCGACCCATCGCGATGTCGCCGGAGGGACCAACGCAGTGTGCGTTCTTGCCGCTTCCCGACCACGCCATCGGCGCGGTCATGCGCGCGGCCATCGACCCCGTTTCAGGTCCGCAGAATGCGGGGCGTGTCACCGTGCACAGGCCGGTCGGGGAACAGCTGGGCGAGTTGCGCAGCGGGGAACGCCAGATGCCGCTCGGCCACATCCGCGACCACGTCGCGGAAGTCGGTGGTGATCGCGAGGTCGCGATTCTCGTTGAGGCTGGACTCGTCGATCCCCGGCCAGCGGCCGTGGACCTTGCCGCCGGCCACCGGTCCACCGAGCACCCACATCGCGTTGCCGTGGCCGTGGTCTGTGCCGCGGTTGCCGTTCTCGCGCGCCGTGCGGCCGAACTCCGACATCACGACGACCACCGTGTCGTCGAACACCGGACCGAGCCGGTCGGCGAGGATCGCGAGGCCCTGCCCGAGCGGGTTCAGGCGATTGGCAAGCTGGCCGCGCGCCGTGCCCTGCCCCGCGTGCGTGTCCCATCCGCCGAGCGCGACGAACGCGAGCTGCACGTTGGGGTCATTGCGCATCAGCCGTGCGAGGCGCGCGGCGTCGTCGGGGAAGCCGTTGGGCAGCGGCGCGCCGTTGTTGGCGGCCATCTGCTCCTTCTCCATCGCGCTGGGATCGAGCGAGGCGAGGACCTCGCGTCGTGCCGCCAGCGATTCGCGATAGGTGCGCGACGTGGCATCGCTGCCGTCGTAGAGCCTGGCGAACGCGTCGGCGACGTGCGGCTGGTCGAGGATCGTCGGCCGCGTCGCGCCCTGCCCTTCGGCCATCGACGCCACCGGCACCGGGCCGGCGTAGATACGGGGCAGCACCGCGCCGACGGACAGGCCACGCGTGGCTGACGGCCGGCCCGGTAATTCGCCGAGCAGCCGGTTCATCCAGCCGTCGGACGTGCGCTTCTGGCCCGGCGTGCCCGACTCCATGTAGTCCTGCGCGTCGAAGTGCGACCGCGTCGGATCGGGCGAACCCGAGGCGTGCACGAAGGCCAGCTTGCCGCTGGTCCACAAAGGCATCAGCGGCGCGAGCGCGGGATGCAGGCCGAAGTGCCCGTCGAGGTCGAGCAGGCCGTCGGTCTTGCCCGGCGCGGGAAGGCCGATGGTCGGCCGATAACGTGCGTAGTCCGGCTCGGCATATGGCGCGACGACCGACAGCCCGTCGACCGCGCCGCGCAGGAAGATCACGACCATCTTCTTCTGCGATGCCGATGCGGCCGACGGCGTGGTCGCGGCCCACGCGGAACGCCCCATCGGCATCAGCCCGGTCAGCGCGCCGGCTCCGGCGACGGACAGCATCCGGACGAATTGTCGACGTTGCATGAGGGGGACCTCCGGTTCAGCGACGCATGAAATCGGGACTGCCGAGCACCAGGGCTGCGGCGAGCTGCGGTTCGGTGCCGAGGACGACGCCGCGGGTCTTGTCGCCGATCGTCGGACCGAGGGTCTCGAGCAGTGGCACGGCCTGCAGCGGCGACATGCGCTGCGGCGGCTGGGCGACGGGTGCGGCGACCGCCTTGACGGGCATCGCACCCGCTGCCGCCATCGCGACCGGCGCCGCGGGCGGGGGCGCCGGACGATCGATCGCCAGGCGACCCGTGGCCAGCGCCGTCGCGAAGTTGATGCGACGGGTCATGCCTTCGGGATTGAGCCACGCAGCCTCGGTGTTCTTGTAGCCGTCGGGCGTCAGGCAGCCGTACAGCGGCATGCCGAGCTGGGCCAGCGTGCCGACCAGCGGCTGCACGTTGAGCACGTCGACCCCGCTCGCGCGCGTCGCCGACACGACGTACTGGTACGGCGTCTTGAACTTCGCGGTCATCGCCTTCCGGTCGCGGAACTCGGCGCTGTACAGCAGCGTGCGCATCACTTCGCGGATGTCGCCGTCGGTGGCGAGATAACGCGCGGTGAGACGATCGACCAGCGTGGGCGGCGGCTCGTCGGCGACGAAGGACTGCGCGAGTTCGTAGCTGAGGTGGCGCGCGGTGGCCGGATGCATCGCCAGCACGTCGAGCGCGAACTCGCCCTCCTGCTCGCCGTTCGGCGTGATGCGATGGCCGAGCCAGACCTTGGTGCCGTTGTCGTGGCGGCGCGGCGCGAACGTGAACAGCGCGGCGCTCTCCACGCCCTCGAGCGGTCCGCCGCGGCCGGTCGCGCGGCCGTCGAAGGTCCAGCCGGTCAGCATGCGGGCCAGCTCGGTGACGTCCTTTTGCGTGTAGTTAGCGACTGCGCCGCCGGTCTTGCCCTCGTTCTCCACGCCGAGGGTATGCAGCTCCATCAGCTCACGCGCGTAGTTCTCGTTGAGGCCGGCCTTCTGCTTCGCGTTGCGGTTGACGTCGGAGTCGGCGCCGGTCGACAGCCAGTTGTCGAGGTAGAACAGCATCGCCGGATGCTTGGCGGTCGCACCGAGCAGGTCGCGGAAGTGGCCAAGCGCGTACGGGCGGATCGCATCGCGCTCGTAGTTCGACACCAGCGCGCGGTCGAGGTCCTTGCCGACGAAGACGTTGAAATGGTTGTACCAGAAGTCGGTCATCACTTCCTGCAACTGGCGGGGGCTGTCGATGGCCTGGATCAGCCGCGCCTCGTAGGCTTGCTGCGTCAGGACGCGGTACTGCTGGCGCCGTGTCGCGAGCACGTCGGACTTCTGCTCGCTCAGGCCGTCGTCGACCGGCTTGTCGCCCGCCGCAGCACCCGCCTGGAGCGCCTGCGCCCGCTGCGCCTCGCGCGCATCGCGCTGCGCCGTGCGATAGCCGTCGATCAGCGTGCCGGCCGGCAGGCGCTGCACGTCGAGGACGTCGATGCGCTGCCGGTAGGCCGGGGACACGGAGATGCGCTCGGGCTGCAACTGCTCGTCGATGTACGCATCGACCCCGATGCGCCGCACGCGCTCGACGTCGCCGGGCCGCGGCCCGAACGCCACGCGGTTGAGGACGTGCGCGACGAGCGCGTCGTCGCCGACCCGCGACCCGTTGGCCTGCTGGTCGCTCGCGATCGACTGCGCCGCGGCCAGCGAGAACGCGATGGCCGCCGACAGCGCGCACGCGGCGGCGACCGATGACCGCGCCTGGGCGGCGACGCGGGACACGCGCGAAGGGGGCGTTTCAGGATGCATGGCAGGGCTCGATCGCTCGCAAGGGAAGCCGCCGGCGGCGGGGATGGAAACGATGCCGGCACGCCGCCTGACACCATAGTGCGGCACGTCCGGGCTTGACTACCCGGGAAGCGTCGGATCGATCACGATCCTTCACGCCCTCTTCCCGGTCGTCGTCGACAGGTTGTCAGAGCCACATGACGATCAGCCCGTGACGCCGTTGTGCTTCTTGCGATAGATCCGCGCGCTCTGGCGATCCTCGCGCGCCTGCAGACGGGCCTGCTCGCCTGCGCCGACGCGACCGTTCGCCGCCGCACGCGCCGTGGCACGATCGGTGCGGGCCTGGCCGCGTTCGAGAGACGCCGCTTCGCGCGTCGACAGCTGGCCGGACTTCTCGCCGCTGTCGATGCGCGCCTGCTGGTTCACGTTGCGCTGCACGTCGGCCTGCATGCGCTGCGACGAGGCCGACTGCGGATTGCCGACCTGGGCATCGTGCTTCTGGTTGTAGATGGCGGTGCTCTCGCGGTTCTGCGCGGCGGTGATGCGCGCCTGCTCTGCGGCCGACACGGAACCGTTGCGGCCGGCGTTGGCTTCCATCTTCTCGATGTGCGCCTCGCCCCGTTCGAGCCGGCCCGCCTCGCGCGTGGTCAACTGGCCCGACTGCAGGCCGCTCTCGATGCGCTGCTGCTGCGTCACGTCGCGCGCGGTGTCGGCCTGCGTGCCGACCGCGCTCTGCGCGAACACGGGCATCGCGAAGGCGGCTGCGACGGCGGCGGCGATGCCGAACTTGAGGGATCGTGCATGCATGTTGTTCTCCGGGTAGTGATGCGAAAGGTCGAGGCGCGGGGCCGGTCGGGAACCGGCGTCATCGCTCAACGACGGCATGCGATACATCGTGCACGGCGTTCGTGTAACGCGCTGTAAGACTGTGTGAAGAGACGTCCGCTCAGTCGCGGGGGTCGAAGAGGCGCGTCCACAGTCGCCGCACCGAGGCTCGCTCGGCACTGTATTCGGACGGCTCGACCCGCGCGGCACGAGCCGTCGGGTCTGCGAGCCGCGACGCGTGCTGGCTCGCACGGTAGCGGCGGTAGGCATCGGCCGCGGCACGCGAGTCGCGCACGTCGATCAGCCCCGCGTCGGCCGCGCGCGACAGCAACGCGATGTTGCCGACGTTGTCGAGCAACCCCCGGTGGACCGCGCCGTAGGCGAGCACGAGGTACTGCACGGCGAACTCGATGTCGACCATGCCGCCTTCGTCGTGCTTGAGGTCGAACAGCGCGCTGCGGTTGGGATGACCCTCGTGCATCCGCCGGCGCATGACGACGATCTCGTCGCGCAGCGTGGCGCGCGCCGCGTCGTCGGGATCGCGCGCGCCGAGGATCGCGCAGCGCTCGTCCTCGAAGAGGTCGCCGAGTGCGCGGTCGCCGGCGCAGAACCGCGCGCGCGTGAGGGCCTGGTGTTCCCAGGTCCATGCGCCGACGTCGTGCTCGCGACGCTCGTACTTCGCCCAGGATTCGAAGCTCGTGACCACCAGTCCCGCCGCGCCGTCGGGACGCAGGCGCAGGTCGATGTCGAACAGCGCGCCGGCGGTCGTGCGCGCCGTGAGCCACAGGTTGAGCCGCTGCGCGAAGCGCGCGTAACGCTGCGCGGCGAGCGCCGGGTCGGGATCGGCGCGCTGGTCGAACAGGAACACCAGATCGAGGTCGGATACGTAGCCCAGTTCCTTGCCGCCCAGTTTGCCGTACGCGATCACCGCGAAGGCCGGATGCGCGGGCACGGCCTCTGCGGCGGGCCGGCTCGCTGCGAACTGCGACCAGCATGCGGACAGCGTCGCGTCGAGCGTCAGGTCCGCCAGCGCCGACAGCTGGTCCGACAGCATCTCGATCGTCAGGTGGCCTTCGAGGTCCTCGATCAGCAGGCGAAACGTCTCGCCGTGGTGCATCTCGCGCAACACGTCCATCGGCCGTTCGGGATCGCCGGACGCCGCCGCGAGCTGCGCGGTCAGCGACTCCCTCACCGCGTGCCAGTGCGCAGCCCACTGCGCGGCATCGCGCGGGGCACGATCGTTGTCCGGGGCGTCGATCAGCTCGTCGAGCAGCAACGGGTGACGGGTCAGGTATTGCGCGGCCCACGGGCTGGCGGCGAGCAGGCGCGTGACCGCCCGTGACGCGTCGGGAAACTCCGCGAGCAGCGCGAGATAGGCGCTGCGTCCGGCGATCGCCTCGATCAGGTCGAACCAGCGTCCGAGCGTCGCGGTGGGCTGCTCCTGGGCCGCCGACGCGTCGATCAGCCGCGGGACCAGCGCATCGAGGCGGCTGCGCGCCGCCGCGGGAATGGCGCGCAGCCGCGCGCTGCGGCCGAGCGCGACGAGTCGCGAGAATGCATCGTCGGGGGGCGTGAACCCCAGCGCCGCGAGGCGCTCGCGCACCGCGACTGCCGCGGCCTCGTCGCGCGCGTGCAGCGGACTGGTTTCGGAGAAGGCGCTCCACAGGTCGACGGAAGCCAGCGGTCCGCTCGATGTCGAAGCGGCGTCGGCTTCGGCATCCAGGCCGAACACCGCATCGAACTGCGCCGAGACGATGCGTCGATGCCGTTCGAGCGTGTCGATCAGCCCGTCGAAACCGCTGCGGCCACCCGCATCGAGCAGGCGCTCGCACATGACGCCGACGCGCACGCAGTCGTCGACCGCCTCGCGCGCCGGCAGCGTGTGCGTCTGCGCATCGTCGAGGTACTGCAGGCGGTGCTCGACGTTGCGCAGGAACAGGTAGGCCTCGCGCAGTTGCCCGCCGGTCTCGACCGACAGCAGCCCGTCGTCGACCAGCGCAGACAGCGTCGCGAGCGTCGGGCGCAGGCGCAGCGCCGGATCGCTGCCGCCGCGGATCAGCTGGAAATGCTGCGCGATGAATTCGATCTCGCGGATGCCGCCGCTGCCGAGCTTCACGTCGATGCGCGTCGTCGGACCATCGCCGTCGTTCGGCGCGTGACGGGTCGAACGGTTGCGCCGCGCGGCCTCGCGCCGCGCGGCCTCGTCGCGGATCTGCCCGTGCAGCTTGCGCAGCGCGTCGATGGCGCCGAAATCGAGATAGCGGCGATAGACGAACGGCGTGACGAGGCGTGACAGGGCCTCGTCGTGCGCGCCGCCGAATACCGGCGGCGAGACGATGCGCGCCTTGATCCACGCGAAGCGCTCCCAGTCGCGAGCGCTCCCGACCAGGTAGTGTTCGAGCATCGAGAAATGCGTCACCAGCGGCCCCGAATCGCCGTCGGGCCGCAGGCGCATGTCGACGCGGAACACGAAGCCGTCCTCGGTCACCTGGGACAGCGATGCGATCAGCTTGCGCCCGAGGCGCAGGAAGAATTCGGCGTTGGGGATCGGACGGACCGTGGCGCCCGGCTGCGCCTGCGTCGACCCGTCCTCGGCATAGACGAAGACGAGGTCGATATCCGACGACACGTTCAATTCGCCGCCGCCCAGCTTGCCCATCCCCACGACCAGCAGGTCCTGGGCGTCGCCGCTGTCGCTGCAGCACGGCACGCCGTGGACGGCCGCGAGCGCGTGCGAGTGGTAGACCAGGGCGTCGCCGATCGCGATCTCGGCCAGCGCGGTGGTGGCGGACATCACCTCGTACGCATCGGCGCGGCCGTCGAGGTCGCGATCGATGAGCGCGGCAAGGACCAGCGAGCGGACCCGCCGCAGCCCGGCCCGCAGGTGCGGCTCGTCGCGCCAGGCATCGCCGCGTTCGTCGTTGCGCAGCGCCTCGATCGCATCGCGATCGACGACGCGCGACGCGAGCACCTCGATACGGGGCGCCCACGCCGGCCGCGCCTGCGCGACCCGCGTGCGCCAGCGCGAGGCGTGCGGCACGGGTCGAATGTCGGTCAGGTCGTTCATCGCCGGGTCGGGACGCAGGAGTTCAACAGTTAGAATGCGCGGCCGGCGCTGCCTGCGTTCGCCAGCGGCCGCAACCGGCGCAAACCGTCGTGATCGGGTTCCACCGTCCGCTCGCTCGGTCGCCTGGCGCGGTTCGATCCGCAGTATCCCACCCGCATGTCAGAGGCCGCCATTCCGTCCCATCGTTCGTGTTCCTTCGCGGCCCGGGCCGCCGCGTCGCCCGATGCCTGATCAGGGCGCGGCCCGGCCCACCGGCTTCGCGCACCACGCGTCGGGCATCGGCAAGGCGTTCGCGATGGTGCTCGTCGTCGCGTGGATCCTGTTCGCGACGCTGCTGACCATCCTGCGCTACGTGGTGCTGCCGAACGTCGACCATTACCGGACCGACCTCGAGCAGATGGCGAGCCGCCTGACCGGCGAGACGGTGCGCATCGGCGCGATCGAGGCGTCGTGGCGCGGTCTTCGTCCGTCCGTGCAGTTGCGGACCCTGCGGGTGGTGGATGCCGGCGGCGGCAGCGTCTTCGAGCTGCCGTCGGTGCGCGCGACGCTGTCGTGGGAGTCGCTGCTGGTCTTCGAGCCGCGCATGGCGTCGATCGAGCTCGATGCGCCCGACCTGACGGTCCGCCGCGATGCGGAAGGCCAGCTGTTCGTCGCCGGATTCCCGATCCGCAAGAAAGCGTCGTCGGACAACAAGCTCGGCGAGTGGCTGCTCGCGCAGCACGAGATCCGCATCCGCAAGGCCCGCCTGGTGTGGCGCGACGAACTCGGTCCGGGCGGCGTCGCAGTGCCCGGGGACCTGGTGATGTCGCAGGTCGACTTCGCGCTGGTGCGCTCGGGCTGGACCCATCGCATCGCCTTGCAGGCCACGCCGCCCGCCCGCCTCGCGGCGCCGATCGACCTGCGCGCCGTGATCGACCACTCGTTCCTCACGACCCGCTTCGCCGATCCTGCCGGCTGGCGCGGTACCGTGTACGCGAACGTCGGCAGCGGCGACGTCGTCGCCTGGCGCGCGTGGGTGCCGCTGCCCGACACGCTCGAAGCCGGCCACGGCCGCGCCCGCGTCTGGCTCGACTTCACGCGGGCGGACGGCCTGGCAGGATCGTTCGCGCATCGGATCGCCGAGCGCACGAAGCGACCGGTGCTCGCCGACCTCGACCGCATCGCCGCGATCACGGCGGACCTCGCGCTCGACGACGTCGCGGTGCGCTGGGGCACGATGAAGTACGCGGCGCTGGCGTCGATCGACGGGCGGGTGACGGCGTCGCAGTCCGCGACAACGCAGAAGTTTTCCGCCACCCACATGGCGCTGCAGCCACGCGGCGGCAACCTCGTCCCGCCCACCGACTTCAAGGTGCAGCGGACCGTCGGCAAGTCCCCCGACGACGAGGCCGGCAGTGCGTCGCTCGGCGCGATCGACATCGGCGTGTCGCTCGGGCTGGTGCCCGACACGCTGGTTCCGCCGGCGATCGCGGAGAAGTTCGCGGCGTTGCGCCCGCGCGGCATCCTGCAGCGCATGGACCTGAAGTGGACCGGTCCGATCGCGACGCCGAAGACCTTCGGCATCGATGCCCGCTTCGACCGCCTCGCGCTGGCCGCGCAGCCGCCGACGGCCGAGGCGGTGGCCCTCGCGTCGCGCGAGGTGATGGGCCTCGACGGCGTGATGCGCAAGCCGCATCCGGCGTTCGGGCAACCCGGATTCGAGAACCTGTCGGGCACGCTGAGCGCGACGCGGTCGGCCGCCGCGAAGCCCGACGCGCAGCCGATCACCAGCGTCGCGCTGAAGCTGAAGGGTGACGACTCGACGATCACGGCACCGGGACTGTTCGACGATCCGACGCTGCGCCTCGCGCACCTCGAGGCCGATGTCGGCGTGCGCATCGACGGCCCCGATGTCGAGGTGAAGGTGCAGAACGCGGCGCTGGACAACGCGGATCTGGCCGGGACCGTCCAGATGACCCTGCGCCACGGCCCGCACAGCGGTGGCTCCGGCGAGAACGGTGGTCGCGGCTGGATCGATCTCGATGCGCGGCTGTCGCGTGCCGAGGTCAACCGCGTGCCCCGCTACATGCCGAACGTCATTGGCGAGAAGGCACGGACGTACCTCGTCAAGTCGCTGCTGGCCGGCCAGGTCACCGAGGCGACGTTCCGCATGCACGGGCCGATCGAGAAGCTCAACCTGCGCAACATGCCCGGTGCGCTCGCGGCGCCCAATCCGGTGTCGGTCCCCGAGGCGCTGGTCGCGATCCGCGACACCGGCAAGGTCAAGGCGGCGTTCTACGTGAAGGCGCAGGAGGCCGACCCGGCGATCTTCCACGCGGTCGTCAAGGTGAAGAACGCGACCTTCCTCTACGGACCTGCACGCGACCCCGCCCAGGTCCCGCCGGGCGCCGCGGGCCAGCCGGTCCAGCCGTCGATCGCGTGGCCGGTGTTCGAGGATCTCGACGCGGACATCGTCTTCGACCAGGCGGCGATGACGATCTACGGCCACTCCACGCGCGCCTACGGCTTCAGGCTCACCGACATCGTGGCCGAGCTGCCCGCCCTCGCCGATCCGCGCCACGTGCTGCGCGTCGTCGGCAGGGGCAGCGGGCCGTTGCAGGACCTGCTGCGCTTCATCAACAACAGCCCGGTCGGACGCTGGACCAAGGGCTTCACCGCGACCAGCCAGGGCAGCGGCGACGCGCTGTTCGCGCTGGCGCTGGACCTGCCGCTGAGCCACCCGCGCGATGCGGAGGCGGCCGGCAGCCTCCAGTTCGCGAACAACGACCTGACACTCAATGCAGTGATTCCGCCGTTGAAGCAGCTCAAGGGCCGCCTCGACTTCACCGACCGCGGCCTGATCATCGACGGCATCACCGGCACGGCCCTCGGCGGCCCGCTACGGGTCGACGCGAGGACCGGCAGCGACGGCTACATCGATCTTGGCGTCGACGGCGCGATCGACATCGCGGCGCTGAAGGCCAGCGTCCACGAGAACGACGCGTCCGGCGCGATCTCGCCGGTGGCCAACGCGGTCGATCGCGCGACGCAGTGGCTGTCGGGCGGCACGCGCTACAACGTCGCGCTGCGTGTGCGCAGCAAGCGCGTCGCCGACCTCGCCAACGAAGGCCGCGGCGCGGCGGCGGCGTCGCCGGACGCGAGCGCGAAGCCCGACCTGCTCGTGCAGTCCGACCTCGTCGGACTCGCGATCGGCCTGCCGGCGCCGCTCGCGAAGCCGGCCGCGGCGAGCTGGCCACTGCGTCTGGCCATCACGCGCTCGGGCGACAGCGCGACCGCCAGCGATCGCGAGAACATCCACGTCTCGCTCGCCGACGTCGTCGATGCCGAGATCGTGCGTCAGCGCGACGCGCAGGGCACGCTCGTTGCGACCCGGGCCAGCTATTCGATCGGCGGCGACAAGGCCGCCGCCGACGGACCCTCGGTCATCGCGATCAACCTGGCGAGCCTCGACGTCGATGCCTGGCGCGACGTGGGCCGCCAGATGGCGGCTGCGCCGCGGCCCACGATGACGGCGTCGCCGGCTTCGGTCGGCGGACTCGACGGCCTGCTGCCCGGCCGCGCCACGCTCAGGACGCCGCTGCTGCACGCCGGAGGTCGCGACTTCACGCAGGTCGCGATCGACGCGCAGCGGCTCGCGTCGGGATGGCAGGCCGACGTCGTCGCCGACCAGGTCGCGGGACGCCTGTCGTACACCGACGTCACCGGCACCGCGTCGACCCGCACCGGGGTCGCACCGGTGTCGTCGAGCCGGCTGGTCGCCCGCCTCTCACGGCTGACGATCCCGCAGGCCGAGGCGGGCGGCATGCACCTCGAGAGCGCGCTCGACGCGAGCAAGCAGAAGGACTTCCCCGCGATCGACGTGGTGGTCGACCGCTTCGAGCTGCGCGGCCGGTCGCTCGGCCGCCTGGAGGTGATCGCCGAGAACACCGGCGAAGGCAGCGAGCGCGAATGGAAGCTCGAGAAGCTCGGCCTGACGATGCCGGAGGCCCGTTTCGCGGCCAAGGGCGTGTGGGGCCACGCGAACGACATCGAGAACACCCGCCTCGACTTCGACATCGAGGCCACCGACGTGGGCGCGCTGATGGACCGCTTCGGGCTGACGCGCACGATCAAGAACGGCACGGCGAAGCTGAGCGGCAATGCGGCCTGGACTGGCGGCCCGTCGACGATCGACTTCGCGACGATGCAGGGAAGGCTGCGCCTCGCGGCCGACAAGGGCCAGTTCCTCAAGGCCGACCCGGGGATCGCGAAGCTGCTCAACATCCTCAGCCTGCAGGGTCTCGCGCGCCGGCTGACGCTCGACTTCAACGATGTCTTCGAGGCCGGCTTCGCGTTCGACACCGTGCGCGCCGACGCCAGGGTCGACAAGGGCATCGCGACGACCGACGACTTCGAGATGAAGGGCGTGCAGGCCACCGTCTCGATGAAGGGCAGCGCGGACCTGGCGCACGAGACCACCGACCTGCACGTGCTGGTGATGCCGCAGATCAACGCCGGTGCCGCGTCGCTCGGCGTCGCGGTGGTCAATCCGGTGCTCGGCCTGGCGACGTTCGCCGCGCAATTCCTGTTCAAGGACAAGATCTCGCAGGCCCTGTCGTTTGAATACAATGTCCGCGGTCCATGGGCCAAGCCCGAAGTGACCAAGATCGACAGCAAGGGCAACGCCACGCCCGTCGTGCCCCGTAATGCCACGCGCGACGAGCCCGCTCCCACGACCCGATGACCGAATCCGCCCGCACCGACCATTCGCGCATCGCCGCCATCCAGATGGTCTCGACGCCGTCGGTGCAGGAGAACCTCGACGCGGCCGGGCGGCTGATCGACGAAGCGGCAGGACAGGGTGCGCAACTGGTCGCGCTGCCCGAATACTTCTGCCTGATGGGTCGCAAGGACACCGACAAGGTCGATGCCCGCGAGCGCCCCGGCCACGGGCCGATCCAGGAGTTTCTCGCCGCCGCGGCGCGACGCCATCGCATCTGGCTGATCGGCGGCACGCTGCCGATCGAGGTCGGCGACGGCATCACCGACCGCATCCGCAACACGACGCTGGTGTTCGCGCCCGACGGGTCGCTCGCCGCGCGCTACGACAAGATCCACCTCTTCGGCTTCCGCAAGGACGCCGAGCACTACGACGAGTCGCGCACCATCCAGGCGGGCCGGGACCTCGTGGCCTTCGAAGCGACGCTCGGCGACCAGCCGCTGCGGGTGGGCCTGTCGATCTGCTACGACCTGCGCTTCCCCGAGCTGTATCGCGGCCTGGCCTTCGACGGCGCGCCCGACTTGATTGTCGTGCCCTCCGCCTTCACCTACACCACCGGCTCGGCGCACTGGGAGATCCTGCTGCGCGCCCGCGCGATCGAGAACCAGTGCTACGTGCTCGCGCCGGCCCAGGGCGGCCGTCACGGGAACGGCCGCCGCACCTGGGGCCACAGCATGCTGATCGATCCGTGGGGGGTCATCGTCGCCGAGCGCGACGAAGGCGAGGGTACGGTGACCGGCTCGATCGATCCGACGCGTCTCGCCGAGGTGCGCGAGAATCTCCCGGCGCTGAAGCATCGCGTCCTGTAAGTCTTTCCGTCCGGCCGAGCGCCGAAGGCATCCATGAAACTGATCGAACCGCACATCGCCACGCTGTCCACCGCCAAGGACTGGTTCCTCGGCCGCTACGGCCTGACCGAGCTCGACGTCACCGCCGCGCTCGACGAGATCTTCCAGCACCGCGTCGACTACGCCGACCTCTACTTCCAGTACGCGCGCTCCGAGTCGTGGAGCCTCGAGGAGGGCCAGGTCAAGTCGGGCAGCTTCGACATCGAGGAAGGCGTCGGCGTGCGCGCGGTCACCGGCGACAAGCAGGCCTTCTCGTATTCGGACGACATCAGTCGCGAGGCGCTGATGACGGCGGCACGCGCGACCCGCGGCATCGCCCGCAACGGCGCGCACAAGAGCAGCGGTAAGCCGATCGCGCGCGCGAAGTCGCGCCCCGTGCGCGAGGCGCTCTACGCGCCGATGGATCCGCTCGCGACGATGGAGCCGGCCGACAAGATCGCGTTGCTCGAACGCCTCGAGAAGCTGGCGCGGGCGCGCGACCCGCGCATCACGCACGTGATGGCCAACCTCGCCGGCACCTACGAGGTGGTGATGGTGGCCGCCTCGTCGCGCTTCGCGAGTGACGTGCTGGCCGCCGACATCCGGCCGCTTGTACGGCTGTCGCTGACGGTGATCGCCGAACAGGACGGACGTCGCGAGCAGGGCTTCGCCGGTGGCGGCGGACGCTTCGGCTACGGCTTCTTCGACGCCGGCAAGCTCGAGACCTACGCCAACGAGGCGGTGAACCAGGCCCTGGTCAACCTCGACGCACGCCCTGCCCCCGCCGGTCCGATGACCGTCGTGCTCGGACCGGGCTGGCCGGGCGTGCTCCTGCACGAGGCGATCGGCCACGGGCTCGAAGGCGACTTCAATCGCAAGGGCTCGTCGGCGTTCTCGGGTCGCATCGGTGAGCGCGTCGCGGCGCCCGGCATCACGATCGTCGACGACGGCACGCTCCCCGACCGGCGCGGCTCGCTGAACGTCGACGACGAAGGCAACGCCACGCAGTGCACGACGCTGATCGAGGACGGCATCCTCAAGGGCTACATGCAGGACACGCTCAACGCGCGGCTGATGAAGACCGGCGTGACCGGCAACGGCCGGCGCGAGTCGTACGCCAGCCTGCCGATGCCGCGCATGACCAACACCTACATGCTCAACGGCACGCGCGACCCGAAGGAGATCATCGCGTCGGTCGAGGACGGGCTGTACGCGGTCAACTTCGGTGGCGGGCAGGTCGACATCACCAACGGCAAGTTCGTCTTCAGCGCGACCGAGGCGTGGCGCATCGAGAAGGGCAAGGTCACCTATCCGGTCAAGGGCGCGACGCTGATCGGCAACGGTCCCGACGCGCTGACCCGCGTGTCGATGATCGGCAACGACATGGCGCTCGACGGCGGCGTGGGCACCTGCGGCAAGGAAGGCCAGAGCATCCCGGTCGGGCTCGGCCAGCCGACGCTGCGCATCGACGGGCTCACCGTCGGCGGCACGGGCTGAAGATCCTCACCACGACGAAGGACGCACGAGCATGAAGATCACCGCATCGCGCTGGGTTCCGGCAGTCGTCGCGGCCTGCTCGCTGTTCCTGGCCGTCTCCGCGTTCGCGGCCGACGAGACCTACGCGGTCGTCGCGCTGTTCGGCGACGACCTCACCGTGGTGTCGTACCAGTCGACGACGGGCAGCAGCCTCGACAGGAACGTGCAGCAGCACGTCGCCCTCAACGATGGCCGCTACGATCGTCTGGCGACCGAGGCGTCGATGACGGCGATCCGCAATGCCCTTCCTGGCGCCCGCATCGAAGCGCTGACGATTCCTGACGAGGCGCTCGCCGGCGGACTCGACGCTTCGCTGCCCTCCCTCATCGAGACGGTGAAGGGGAAGCTCAAGGAGCCGGACACGCACTACCTGCTCGTGATCGGCAAGTACCGCGGCGACGCTCACCTCAAGATGGCGAGCGGCACGATCGGCAGCGGCAAGCTCGAGGGGATCGGTTTCTACATCGACTCCTATGTACGCATGAAGCAGTCCAACACCGGCGAATCGGGCCGCGGCTTCGTCGCGCCGTTCGCCTATCTCACCGTCAGCCTGGTCGACCTGCGGACCGGCGCCGTGGTCCGTTCCGAATCGGTCAGCGAGAGCATGACGCGCGCGAACACCGGTCCGTCGACCACGCTCAATCCGTGGGACGCGATGACTCCGGAGCAGAAGGTCCGTTCGCTCGACGTCGTGGTGCGCAAGGCGCTGCTGTGGGCCGTGCCGCGCGTGGTGGCCCCGGCCTGACGGCGGCCGTCCGCGGCCACTGACCGCATGCGCTTCATTCCCTTCGCGCTGACGTCTCCCGCCCTCGCACGGATCGCTTCGCGGACCGCGCGGCGCAAGCTCGCCGACGATGCGCCCGCGCAGGACCAGGAACGCGGAAGGGAGCGGGACCTGCGGGTCGACTTCTTCCGCGGGCTCGCACTGTGGTTCATCTTCCTCGACCACGTGCCGTCGAACGCGATCGGCCAGTTCACGCTGCGCAACTTCGGCTTCTCGGACGCGACCGAGATCTTCGTGTTCCTCTCGGGATACTCGGCGGCCATCGCCTACGGCCGCTCCGAACGCAAGCTCGGCTTCGTCTACATGACGGCGCACGTCTGGCGGCGCTGCTGGCAGCTCTACGTCGCGCACCTGATCCTGTTCGTGTTCTACACCGCGCAGATCGCGTGGCTCGCCGAGCGCTTCTCGAACTCGATGTACGTCGAGGAGCTCAACATCACGCGCTTCCTCGAGGCGCCGCACGTCGCGCTGCTCGAGGCACTGACGCTGCGCTTCCGGCCGGCGAACCTCGACATCCTGCCGCTGTACATCGTGCTGCTGCTCGCGTTTCCCTTCGTGCTGCGGGCGCTGCGGGCGATGCCGATGACGACGCTCGCCGGCTCGTTCGCGCTCTACCTCGCGGCGCGCTTCCTCGGCTGGAACCTGCCGACCTCGGTCGAGGGAATCGGCTGGTACTTCAACCCGTTCGCCTGGCAGCTGCTGTTCTTCATCGGCGCGCTGAGCGCGATGGCGCCGCCGCGCTGGCGGGCGGTGACGCAGTGGCGGCGCTGGCTCGGCATCGTGGCGGCGGTCTACCTGGTCTTCTCGACGGTGGTCGCCGGGAGCTGGCAGATCACCGTCTTCAGCGACCTCATGGCGGCGTGGGTGCCCACGGCATGGTTCGAGTGGATGTATCCGATCGACAAGACCAACATGGACATCCTGCGCCTGACGCACTTCCTGGCGCTGGCCTACCTGTGCGCGCACTACATCGCGCCGTCGGCACGGTTCCTGCGACGAGCCTGGGCGTGGCCGCTGATCTCGTGCGGCCGCCAGTCGCTGTACGTGTTCTGCCTCGGGATCTTCCTGTCGTTCGGCGCGCATTTCGTGCTCGTCGAGTTCAACGCCCGCCTGTCGATGCAGCTCGCCGTCAGCGTGGGCGGCATCGCGCTGATGACCGGCCTGTCCGCGTTGATGAACTGGTACCGCAAGCGCGAGGCGGCGGCCGGACAGCGGAAGTCGACGCGCGTCGTCAGCGGATGACCCCGATGCAGCCAACCCGCCACCCCGTTGAACCGTTTGCCGAATCGCGCTTCTCAAGAGCAGTGCCACGAACCGCAATGACCAGAAGCGACACCGAAGGACACGAACCGGCCGCGAGCGACACGCGTGGTCACCCCGCTGGCGCGCGTCGCGCCGGTCGATGGTGTCTTCTCGCGACGGCGGTCCTGCTGCTGCCGGCCTGCGCGGTCTTCGCCGCGACCCCGTCGAAGGAGGCGATCCGCGACGTCGGGGTGCCGACCCAGTGCAACGTGCCCGACGACACCGCGATGATCGATGCCCCCCTGCCGCGGCTGGCGAAGAAGCTCAAGTCGTCCGACACCCTGACGGTGGTCGTGATCGGATCGGGTTCGGCCGTGGGCAGCGGCACCAGCCGCAAGGAGGCAGCGTTCCCGTACCGCTTCGAGACGCGCCTGCAGAAGGCCTATGCGAAGGCGAAGATCCGCATGGTCGTACTGGCGGCGATGGGCCAGACCGCGTCGCTCAGCTATGCCCGCATCGCCAAGGAGGTGCTGCCGCTCAAGCCCGCGCTGGTGATCTGGCAGACCGGCTCGGCCGACGCAGCGCGCGGCGTGCCGGTGATGGAGTTCGGCAGCGCGCTCGAACGCGGCATCGGCGACCTGCGCGACCAGGGCAGCGATGTGCTGCTGGTCGACAGCCAGTTCAGCCCGCGGGCCTCGCTGCTGGTCAACACCGACGGCTACCGCGAAGCGGTGCGCTGGAACGCGCGCCGCTACGACCTGCCGCTGTTCAAGCGCTACGACACGATGCAGTACTGGTGGTCGCACGAAGTCTTCGATCTCGACGCCGAGGACAAGGCCAGCCAGACCGAGAATGCCGACCGGATCCACGACTGCGTCGCCGCGCTATTGGTTCGCGTGGTGGAACGAGGCATCGGCGCGGGCCCGAAGACATGAGGCGTGTGCGGGCCCTGCTGAACGCCCTGTGCCTCGGGCTGATCGCGGTCGCGGGTCCGGTCCTCGCGGCACCGACCGGCGACCGCCCCGCCGATGTCTGCGCGGCGCCGCGTGCGCTCGGCCGCCTCGCCGAGTCGCTGCCGAAGACCCGCGCGGCGCTGACTGCCGGACGCCCGCTGAAGATCGTCACGCTCGGCTCGTCGTCGACCGCGGGCGCGGGCGCGAGCGCGACCCGGTTCAGCTATCCGTCGCGCCTGGCCGTCGAACTGGCGCAGCGCAGGCCCGCGGCGACGGTCGAGATCGTCAACCGCGGCATCAACGGCGAGGACGCCTGGGAGAACCTCAAGCGCCTCGATACCGACGTGATCGCCGCGCAGCCGGACCTGGTCATCTGGCAGTTCGGAACCAACGCGGTGCTGCACGACCCCGACTACGTGGAGTTCGGTCGCACCGTGCAGGACGGCATCGACCGCATGCGCGCGTCGGGCATCGAGATGCTGCTGGTCGACCTGCAGTACGCGCCCCGCGTCACCGAGGTTCCGGACCATCGACGCATGCTCGAGTTCTTCGACACCATCGGCGCGCGCGACCACATCCCGGTCTTCCATCGTTATGCGGTGATGAAGTTCTGGGCGGACGGGATGCGCGGCGACTACGTGAGCATGCTGTCATCCGACGGCCTGCACCTCAACGACACCAGCTACGGCTGCATGGCCGAACGGCTCGCGGACGCCATCGTCGGAGATCCACCGCCCCCGCCGCCACCGGCACCCAAGGTTCGCATCAGTCCGGGCGGCAAGCCGGACCACCTCACGGTGCGCACGCCGCGCTGAACCTTCCCGCGTAAGATCGCCCGGAGCCGCTCGCGCACAGCTGGCAGGGAGACCCAGGGATGACCAAGAGCAGGAGACCGATCACGATCGACGATCTGTGGTCGATGAAGCGTTTCGGCGCGGCGACGCTGTCACCTGACGGGCAGTGGGCCTGCGCCGCGGTGGCATCGTTCTCGATGGAGACCAACGACGGCAGCGCGCAGCTCTGGCTGTTCTCCACCGACGGACGCGTGCAGCGTCAGCTCACGCGCGGCGCCAAGGACGGCGACCCGCAGTGGTCGCCCGACGGGCGCTGGATCGCGTTCACCTCGCGGCGTCCCAAGCCCGACGGCGGCGCTCTCGAGGACGAAGCACAACTGCACGTGATCGCCGCATCCGGAGGCGAGGCGATGCGCGTGAGCGACCACGCGACCGGCATCGCGTCGCTGCGCTGGTTCCCCGACAGCGCGCGGATCGCGTTCGTGTCGTGGGTCTGGCCCGGCGAGAAGGGCGGCAAGGCGCAGGCGAAGCGCATGAAGGCCGAACACGACGACAAGGTCAAGGCCTACGTCGTCGAGACCAATCACTACCGCTACTGGGATCACTGGCTGTTGCGCGGACGCATGCCGCACATCCACGTCGCGACGCTGCCGATGACGGCGCTCGAGGCCGGCACCGCCGGCACCGCGACGATCCGCGACCTGTTCGAGGACACCCCCTTCCACCTGCCGCCGCAGGAGCCCGACGCCAACCTGTTCGACATCAGCCCGGACGGCAAGGAGATCGCGTTCACGCACGACTTCGATCCCGATCCGCGGGCGCCGTCGTTCACGGACATCGTCCTGATGGACGTGAAGAAGGGCAAGTGGACGTCGCCCACGCGACACAGCGGCCGCGCCGAGGAAGCGCCGCGCTATTCCCCCGACGGCCAGTGGATCGCCGTGCTGTCGGCGAACCTCGCCCGCGCGCACAACGAGCAGTCGCGACTCGCGCTGATCCGTCGCAGCGACCACGCGCTCGTCCCGCTGACCTTCGACTGGGATCGCGGCGTGAGCGGCCCGGTCCACTGGACTCACGACGCGCAGCGCATCCTGCTGCTGGCCGAGAACGAGGTCGCGCAGCCGATCTGGTCGATCGACGTGCCGACTGCCGACGCCGCGACGGTCGCCGCGGCGACACCGCGCGAACTGCTGCGCGGGCCGCGGCACGGCGGCGTGAGCACCGACCTGAAGGTTGGCGCGACGACGCTGGTGTATGCGCGGTCGTCGCAGACCCACCCGCCGTCGCTGTTCGCCTGCGACGTAGACGGCAGCAACGAACGCGCGATCGAGAAGATCAACCAGCCGATCCTCGATCGACTCGCGCTCGCCGACACCCACTCGGTCACCGTCGCGGGCTTCGACGGCGCCCCGGTGCAGATGTGGGTCGTCACGCCGCCCGGCTTCGAGCTGGAGGGCAAGGGATCGAAGAAGGGCAAGGACGTCCGGCAGTGGCCGCTGATGCACACCATCCACGGCGGTCCGCACACCTGCGCGAACGACGGCTGGCACTGGCGCTGGAACACGCAGCTGTTCGCCGCACAGGGCTGCGTCGTCGCGTCGGTCAACTATCACGGCTCGACCGGGTGGGGCCAGGAATTCATCGGCACGATCAACGGCGACTGGGGTCGGCGTGAACTCGCCGACGTCGAGGCCGGGACCGAGTTCCTGCTGAACACCGGCCGCATCGATCCCAGGCGCGTGACCGCGACCGGCGGCAGCTACGGCGGCTACATGGTCGCGCTGATGAACGGCCGCGCGGTGCCGAAGCGCTATGCGGCCTACGTGTGCCATGCCGGCTGCTACGACTGGGTCTCGATGATGGGTTCGGACGGCTACTTCTGGTTCGGCCACGAGCTCGGCGGCTTCCCGTGGGAAGAGGAGGCCCGGGTCCTGGCGCAGTCGCCGCATCACTACGCCGACGCGTTCGAGACGCCGACGCTGGTGATCCACGGCGAGCTCGACTACCGCGTGCCGTACTACCAGGGCCTCGCCTACTACAACACGCTGCGGGTCAAGAAGGTGCCGTCGCGACTGCTCTGCTACCCCGACGAGAACCACTGGATCCTGAAGCCGCAGAACTCGAAGCTGTGGTATCGCGAGTTCTTCGACTGGATCGAGCGCTACAGCGGTCCGGCGAAGAAGTCGGCGACACGCAAGACGACCGCGCGACGACGCTGACCCGCATGCTGACGGTCGAACACCTCGCCAAGTCCTATGGTGCCAAGCAGGCGGTGGTCGACGTCTCGCTGTCGGTGCGGGCCGGCGAGGTGGTCGGCCTGCTCGGGCCGAACGGCGCGGGCAAGTCGACCACGGTCGCGATGATCTGCGGCCTGGTCGTACCAGACGCGGGCCGCGTGCTGATCGACGGGCAATCCATCGACGCCGACGACAGCCCGGTCAAGTGCCGCATCGGCCTCGTGCCGCAGGACATCTCGCTGTTCGAGGACTTCGCCGCGCGCGGCAACCTCGAGCTGTTCGGTGCGCTCAACGGCATCCACGGGGCGCTGTTGAAGGAGCGCGTCGACGCGGCGCTGGAACTGGTCGGCCTCGCTGACCGCGTGCGCGACAAGCCGTCGAGCTACTCGGGGGGCATGAAGCGCCGCCTCAACATCGCGGCCGCACTGGTCCACGACCCCGACCTGCTGATCCTCGACGAGCCCACGGTCGGCATCGATCCGCAGAGCCGCAACGCGATCTTCGACAACCTCGAGGCGCTCGCGGCGCGTGGCAAGGCGATCGTCTACACGACGCACTACATGGAGGAAGCCGAGCGGCTCGCCGATCGCATCGTGATCGTCGACCACGGCCGCATCGTCGCGTGCGACACGCCCGCCGTCCTCAAGCGCACGCTCGGCAGCACCGGGGTGGTGACGCTCGAGATCGGCGGCACCGTCGACGTCGCGGCGCTGCTCGGCGAACCCGGCGTGACGCGCGCCGAACAGAAGGACGACACGCTGACGCTCGGGATCGCCGACCTCGGAGCCAGCCTGCCGCACGTGATGACGTGGCTCGCCGCGCGCGGCCACCCGATCCGCCGCATCGCGACCTCGCAGCCGAACCTCGAGGACGTGTTCCTGTCGCTGACCGGCCGCCAGTTGCGCGACTGACCGGACCTCACCGACGCCCGCATGAACGTCCGCCTGAACGCGCTGCTCGCCCTGGTCCGCAAGGACCTGGTGCTCTACTTCTCCAATCGTCGCGCGATCCTCATCACGGTCGCGGCGCCGATCGCCATCGCGGCCTTCTTCGGCTCGCTGTTCGGCGGCTCGAAGGACACGGCGCGGGCGAAGGTGCCGATCGCGATCGTCGACCTCGACCGCAGCGCGACCTCGCAGAAGATCGTGGCGGCGATGACGGCCGACACGACCTTCGACGTGCAGCCGCTCGAGGCGGCCGCGGCGGCCGACGCGGTGCGGCGCGGCAAGCTGCGGGCCGTCGTGACGATCCCCGCGCGGTTCGGCGAGGAGGCGCCGTCGGCCCTCTTCGGCAGCCGCGCGAAGCCGGTCGTCGACATCCAGTACGACCCGTCGCAGGCGATCACGCTGCAGGTCGTGCAGGGCCTGCTCGCGCAGCACGTGATGGAGGGCGTGACGCAGACGGCCTTCTCGTCGGGTGCCGGCGGCGCGGACATCACCGCCGATGCGCGCCGCAACGTGGTCGACAGCAAGACGCTGCCGGACGCGTCGCGCAAGGATCTGCTGGCCCTGTTCGATTCGCTCGAGCGGGTGCGGCGCGACCCGGGCATCACGACCCCCGGCACGACCGGCGACGGGGCGGCGCGGGGTCCGACCTTCCAGATGCCGTACACGGTCCACGAGACGGAGGCGGCCTCGACGCGGGCCGACGCGAAGTACAACGGCTACTCGCATTCGTTCGCCGGCATGGGCGTGCAGTTCATCCTGTTCATGGGCATCGACCTGGGGATCAAGCTGCTGACGACGCGGCGCATGGGCCTGTGGCAGCGGTTGCGCGCGGCGCCGCTGTCACGCGGCTTCCTGCTCGGCAGCCAGATCGCGAGCGGCGCGATCATCGCGGCCGTGCTGTTCGCACTGATCTTCGCGGCCGGCGTGGTGGTCTTCGGCGTGCGGGTCGAGGGCAGCCTGGTCGGCTTCGTCGGGCTGATCGTCGCCTTCGCATTGATGACCGCCGCCTTCGGCCTCTTCATCGCGGCGCTGGGCCGCACGCCCGAAGCGACCCGCGGCCTCGCCATCTTCGCGACCCTCGTGATGGTCATGCTCGGCGGCGCCTGGGTGCCCGCCTTCGTCTTCCCGCAGTGGCTGCAGACGGCCTCGCTGGCGATGCCGACCCGCTGGGCGGTCGACGGCTTCGATGCGATGACATGGCGCGGGCTGGGCCTGGGCGCGGCGCTGGCGCCGATCGGCGTCCTGCTGGGTTTCGCAGTCCTGTTCGGCGTGATCGCGGCGCTGCGGTTCGACTGGGATGAGAAGTAGTCCTACCCCGCCCCGTCGCGCGCGACCTACAGGGCGCGGCGCGATGGCCAATCGATAATCGGGCGCTCGTGCGCGGCAGGATTTCCGTGGCGTGGTTATGCTGCCCGTCATCCCCGGCGCCGACGCGTGCCCCGCCTTCCCCACCCCGATTCCCATGAAGACATCAGCCCTGATCGAAGACGACGCAATGCGGAGCGATGGACTCGTCCTCGATTTCCCGACCCGCAAGACCCATGCGACGCAGGCGCTGCGCATCGACGTGCATGCCGCCGTGGACGACGCCGCCGACCTCGCGGCCTTCAGGACCGGACTGCTGGCGACGCCCGCGACGAGCTCGCCCAAGTTCTTCTACGATCCGCAGGGCTCGGCGCTGTTCGGCGCCATCTGCGAGCTCGACGAGTACTACCCGACGCGCACCGAGGCGCGTATCTTCGAGCACCACCGCGCCGACATCGCGGCGGCGCTTCCGCAGGGTTCGCAATGGGTCGACCTGGGCTGCGGCGACGGCCTGAAGGCACGTGGATGGCTGGCACCGGTGCAGGCGCGTCGCTACATCGGCGTCGACATCGCGGAGCCGTGGCTGCGGTCCGCGCTGATGGCGCTCGCGGCCTCGCTGGCGCGCGACCACGCGAGCGCGCCGCGCGGCACGGCGATCGACGTGCTCGGCGTGGTGGCCGACTTCACGCGGCCGTTCGACCTGCACGACGTGCTGGCCGAACAGGCGGCGATGCCGCCGGTGTTCTTCTATCCCGGTTCGTCGATCGGCAACTTCGTGCGCGACGACGCGCGGGCGTTCCTTGCGTCGGTCCGCGATCACATCGGGCGCCATCCGACCGCGGACGGCAAGCTGATGATCGGCATCGACCTCGTGAAGGACCGCGCCACGCTGCAGGCCGCCTACGACGATGCGATCGGCGTGACCGCCGCGTTCAACCGCAACGTGCTGCGGGTGGCCAATCGCCTGCTCGATGCCGACTTCGATCCGGCGGCGTTCACGCATCGCTCGGTGTACGACGAGGCCGCCGGTCGCATCGAGATGCACCTCGTCTCGCAGCGACGCCAGGAGGTCCGCATCGGCGCCGCGGTGCGAACGTTCGAACGCGACGAGCCGATCGTCACCGAGTACTCGCACAAGTACACCGTCGACGGCTTCGCGGCGTTGCTCGAGTCCGCCGGATTCGCCGGCGGCGACCGCCTGCGCTGTTGGCAGGACGAACGTCGGTGGTTCGGGGTGTTCGTCGCGGAGCCCGCGTGAGTTCGGTCTGGGCGGAGGGGAGCGGTTCGGTGGCCGGTCGGCAGGCCGCGCTGCTGCGGGAATTCGGCCGGGTGCGGCATCTCTCGGTCGCGATGATCGACGGGCTCACGCCCGAGGATTGCATGATCCAGTCGATGCCCGACGCGAGTCCGATCAAGTGGCACCTCGCGCATCTCACCTGGTTCTTCGAGACCTTCGTGCTCGAACCTTCGCTGGGCGCGGACCACGTGCCGTTCGATCTGGCGTTCCGCGTGCTGTTCAACTCCTACTACGTCGGCGTCGGCGAGCGGCATCCGCGCGCGGAGCGCGGACTCATCTCGCGGCCGTCGCTCGAGCGCGTCCTCGCGTATCGGCAGGCGGTCGACGAGCGCGTCGCCGCGCTGATGGGTTCGCGCGCGCTGTCCGACGCGATGCTCGACGTCGTCGAGCTCGGCCTGCATCACGAGCATCAGCACCAGGAGCTGATGCTCACCGACCTCAAGCATCATCTGTGGAAGAACCCGATGCGTCCGGTGTATCGCGACGCGGACGCGCTGCTCGATCGCGGCGTGCCGGCGATGACCTTCATCGCGCGTCCCGAAGGCGTGGCGCAGATCGGCGCCGGCGACACGGGATTCGCATTCGACAACGAACGCCCGCGGCACCGGGTCTGGCTCGCGCCGTTCGGCATCGCCTCGCGCACCGTCACGTGCGGCGAGTACCTCGACTTCATCGACGACGGTGGCTACGACCGTCCCGAACTGTGGCTGTCCGAGGGATGGGACTTCCGCACGCGCGAAGGCTGGCGGGCACCGCTGTACTGGGAGCAGGACCCCGACGGCCGCTGGACGCAGTTCACGCTCAACGGCATGCAGAAGCTCGCGCACGACGAGCCGATGTGCCATGTCTCGTACTTCGAGGCCGACGCCTACGCGCGCTGGGTCGGCGCCCGGTTGCCGACCGAGGCCGAGTGGGAGTGCGCGGCCGCAGCACTCGGTGGCGACGTCCCGGGCGACAGTCATCTGTACGACGGCACGCACGTGCATCCCCGTCGCGCGGACGACGACGCGGCGCCGCATCTCTACGGCGACACATGGCAGTGGACCCAGAGCGCGTATCTGCCCTACCCCGGCTTCGAGACCGCCCCCGGTGCCGTGGGCGAATACAACGGCAAGTTCATGATCAACCAGATGGTGCTGCGCGGCGGTTCGTGCGCCACGCCGGTCGGCCATCTGCGCGCGAGCTACCGCAACTTCTTCCCCGCGCAGACGCGCTGGCAGTTCTCCGGCATCCGCCTCGCGCGGAACGCGTGAAGCGCTACTCGATGGGCACCGATCGATAGCGCTGCACGTCGGCCGGCGGCACGGCCGGCGCCTGGTTACCCCAGCTGTTGCGCACGTAGGTCAGCACCGAGGCCACGTCGTCGTCGCTCAGCTTCTGCGCGAACGGCGGCATGCCGTAGGGCCGCGGGTTGCCGGCGGTGCCCGGGGGCAATCCGCCGTTGAGCACGACGCGGATCGCATTGATCGTCGAGCCCATGATGACGCCCGGATTGCGCGCCAGCGCCGGATAGGCGCGGGACACGCCCTCCCCGTTCGACCGGTGGCAGTCGACGCACTGCTCGGCGTACACCTGCGTGCCGCGCCGCACGAGATCGGCCCGCATCGATTCGGTGGTGCGCTCCGGCGGCGCGTCGTCGGAGGCCTTCGCCGGCAGCGACTTCAGGTAGACGGCCATCGCGCGCAGGTCGTTCTCGTCCAGGTGCTGGGTGCTGTCGTGGACCACCTCGGCCATCGGCCCGAACACCGCGTAGCGGTCGGACACGCCGTGCTTGAGGAGTTGCACCACCTCGTCGACGTGCCAGTCGCCGAGGCCCGCCTGGCGATCCGAGGTCAGCGACGGCGCGTGCCAGTCCTGCACCGCGATCACGCCGCCCGACAGTTCGTCCGCGCGCGCGATGCCGCCCAGGAAGTTGCGCGGCGAGTGGCACGCGACGCAGTGGCCGAGTCCGCTCGCCAGGTAGGCGCCACGGTTCCACGTCGCGTCCTTCTGCGGCTCGGGTTCGTAGACGCCTTCGGTGAAGTAGAGCATCCGCCAGAACGCGACCAGCGGCCGCACGTTGTACGGAAAGCGCAGGGCGTTGTCGCGATTCGGCTGACGCACCGGCGGCAGCGACATCAGGTACGCGTACATCGCATCCGAGTCCGGTCGCGTGATGCGCGTGTAGTTCGGGAACGGAAACGCGGGATACAGGTACTCACCATCCTTGCCCTTGCCTTCGTGCAGCGCGCGCCAGAAATCGTCGGCCGACCATTGCCCGATGCCGGTCTCGCGATCGGGCGTGAGGTTGCTGCTGTAGATCGTGCCGAAGACCGTCGGGATCGCCACGCCGCCCGCGAACGGCGCGCCGCCGCGCGCCTGGTGGCAGCCGATGCAGTCGCCGGCCTGCGCGAGATAGCGGCCGCGCGTGACCGGATCGGCCGCGGCGACCGGATCGAGCGCGGCGATCTGCGCGTGCAGGGCCGGCGGCGCCTCGGGGCGATGCGGATTGCGCGACAACGCGAACCATGCCGCGGCGAGCAGCACGATGACGATGACGACCGCGCGGGTCAGCGACCTCATTCGGACCCGCACGCGATCGGCAGCGGACCCGAGCGCGGCTGGGGCGTGCCGTCGGGTTGCTGCAGCGCCAGCCAGGTGGCCGCGGCGACGATGTCGCTGCCGCTCATGCGCTGCGCGATGCGGGCCATGCAGTTCGGCTCCGGACTGCGATGCGAGCCGGTCTTCCACGAACCGACCTGTTCGATGAGGAAATCGCGCGGCATGCCGGCCAGCGCCGGGATGCCGGGCAGCGAGCCGTTCAGAGTCTCGCCGTGACAGGACACGCACGCGGGCAGGCCGGCCTCGGGCCGCCCGCGACGCACCAGCGCTTCACCGGCCGCAAGGGCGCCGGCATCCACGGCGAAACGCTTGCGCGACTCGACGACCTGGGGATCCGGCTTCTGCGCGGAGAACCAGGTCGCGATCTCCTGCAGGTAGGCGTCGGTCTGGCGCGCCATCAGGTAGTTCATCGGCGCGTAGGTGCGCCGGCCTTCGCGGAACGCCTTCATCTGAGACGCCAGGTAATCGGCGGGCTGTCCGGCCAGGCGCGGGAAGGCTGCGTTCGCCACACCGCCGCCGCGCTCGCCGTGACAGACGACGCACGCCTTCATCCGCTGTTCGATGGAATCCTCGAACGGCGCGATCGCGGGAGCCTGCGCCCGCGCAACCTGCGACGAGAGCATGACGATCGCGCACAGCACGATCGTCGAGTCCCAGCGCGACAGCGTCCGCATCAGGCCGACCGGGCGGCCGGGTCGATCAAGTCCGGACCTCGACGCCTTTCCAGAAAGCGATGCGGTCCTTGATCTCGCTAGCGGCGGACTTCGGCTCCGGGTAGTACCAGGCCGCGTCCTTGTTGACCTGGTCGCCGACGACCACGTCGTAGTACTGCGCGGTGCCCTTCCACGGACACACGCTGGTCCGCGTCGACGGCCGGAGATTCTCCGGATGGACCGCGTCCTTCGGGAAATACTGGTTGCCTTCGACCACGACGCACGCGTCGCTGGAGGCGATCACCGTTCCATTCCATTGTGCTTGGACCAATTTGCTTCTCCTTTTGAACCATGAATACCACATCTGAGGGCCCCCCCGGCGCCGTATCAGGAACATTCGACATGAAATGCTGCACTGCGGATGCAAAGCGGGTACACTCGCAGGTTGCGGCTTTTGCTCCAGTCCCCAGCCGCCGTCGATTAGACGCGTCATTCAGACTCCGCAGCTCCCAGCTCGTCTGTGACTGGCCTCGCGCAACGCGGGAACAGGCCTGCACTACCTCCTCCTATCATGTCATTTGCTGCCCTCGGCTTGTCCGAGCCGCTCGTTCGCGCTTGTGCGGACACCGGCTACACCACCCCCACGTCCATCCAGACCGAAGCCATTCCTGCCGTTCTCGCAGGCGGCGACCTTCTAGCCGGCGCCCAGACCGGCACCGGCAAGACCGCCGGTTTCGTCCTTCCCATCCTCGAACGCCTGATCGCGAACCCGCTGCCGGCGCCCGCGACGCGCACCGACAGCCGCGGCAAAGTCCAGACCGCCGCCCGTCCGCTGCGCGTGCTGATCCTTACGCCGACCCGTGAACTCGCCGCGCAGGTCGAAGCCAGCGTGCGCGTCTACGGCAAGCACGTGAAGCTCAAGTCGATCGCCGTGTTCGGCGGCGTCGGCTTCGGCCCGCAGGCCGCGGCGCTGCGCGGCGGCGTCGACATCCTCGTCGCCACGCCGGGTCGCCTGCTCGACCACGTCCAGCAACGCACCGTCGACCTGTCGAAGGTCGAGATCCTCGTCCTCGACGAGGCGGACCGCATGCTCGACATGGGCTTCATCCACGACATCAAGCGCGTCATGGCGCTGATGCCGTCGACGATCAACGGCGTGCGCCGTCAGAACCTGCTGTTCTCCGCGACCTTCTCGGACGACATCAAGCAACTGGCCGACAAGCTGCTCGATCACCCGAAGACGATCCAGATCGCCGCACGCAACTCCACCGTCGAAGTGATCGCGCAGAAGGTCCTGCCGGTCGACCGTGACAAGAAGCGCGCGCTGCTCACGCACCTGATCCGCGAACACAACTGGCACCAGGTGCTGGTGTTCACGCGCACCAAGCACGGCGCCAACCGCCTCGCCGAGCAGCTCGACGGCGACGGCATCAGCGCGATGGCCATCCACGGCAACAAGAGCCAGGGTGCCCGCACCGCGGCACTGACGAAGTTCAAGGCCAACAAGCTGCAGGTGCTGGTCGCGACCGACATCGCCGCGCGCGGCATCGACATCGACCAGCTGCCGCACGTCGTCAACTACGAGCTGCCGAACGTCGCAGAGGACTACGTCCACCGCATCGGCCGCACCGGTCGTGCCGGCGCGACAGGCGAGGCGATCTCGCTGGTGTGCGTCGACGAAGGCGGCCTGTTGCGCGACATCGAGCGTCTCATCAAGCGCAGCCTGCCGAAGGAAATCGTGATGGGCTTCGAGGTCGACCCACGCATCCGTGCCGAGCCGATCCTGCGCGGTGGTGCCGGGCAAGGTCGTGGCGCGCCGTCGCGCGGCGCCCCGGGCCAGGCCCCGCGGCGTAGCGAAGGCTTCGCTGCGAAGAAGTCTTTTGGCAATTCGCCGCGTCCCGCTGCCGGCGGCAAGCCGGCGGCGCACGGCGGTGCCGGTCGTCCGGCTGCGGCGCGTCGCCCGCGTCCGGCCGGATCGAGCGCTTTCAGCGGCTCGGGTAACCGCTAAGTCGTCTGCGGTTCGAACGCCCCCGATCGGTGATGCCGGTCGGGGGCGTTTTTCATGGAGCGGCCGCAGCGGGACGGGTCGTCCGCGTGGCGCGCCACAGGCTCTCGCCCGCGTACAACGCCAGCGCCGCCCAGATCAGGCAGTAGCCGATCAACGCCGGTCCGCCGAACGCCTCGCCGAAAACCAGGACGCCGAGCACGAGCTGCAGCGTCGGCGCGATGAACTGCAGCAGCCCGAGCGTCGTCATCGGCACGCGTCGCGCCCCCGCGGCGAACAGCAGCAACGGCAGCGCCGTCAGCGGTCCGCTCGCGATCAGCAGCCAGCGCAACGACGGCTCGGCGGTCGTCAGCGCGCTCTGGCCGTGCGCGCCCATCCAAACCAGCACGGAGACGGCGACCGGGAACAGCAGAGCAGTCTCGAGCGCGAGCCCTTCCAGCGCCCCGAGAGGCGCCATCTTCTTGGCCAGTCCGTAGCCGCCGAAGCTCAGCGCGAGCGCCAGCGCGATCCACGGGACGTGGCCGGTCTGGATGCTCAGCCATAGCACGCCGATGGCGGCGATGGCGATCGCGGTCCACTGCACCGGCCGTGGTCGTTCGTGCAGCACCAGCCTGCCGAGCAGCACGTTGACCAGCGGCGTGATGAAGTAGCCGAGGCTCGCATCGAGCACGTGGCCGTTCTGCGTCGCCCAGATGAAGACGAACCAGTTCGCCGCGACCAGCACCGCCGCGATGCCGTAGCGGCCCAGCAGTCGCGGGTTCGCCGCCACCTGTCGCAACCACGCCCAGCGTCGCCAGAGCAACAGCACGATCGCCACGGTCAGCAGCGACAGCACCATGCGCAGCATCAGCACCTCGAACGCCGGGACGCTGCGCAGCAGGCGGAAGTACAGCGGGAACAGGCCCCACAGCGTGTAGGCCGATGCAGCGAAGAGGATGCCGGGATTCATGCGGGACGGGTGCTGCGGAATCGGATGGTGGTCGTGCGCTCTACACTGCGCAGATGATCAGCGACGAAGAACGCGACGAAGACGAGGAAGATGCCATCGCCGATGCACTGGCCATGGCGCGCGCCATGCAGGCCGACGGCGCGGCCGCGCAGGATACCCCTGCCGAGACGCCGGGCACGCCGCATCCTTACGCGACCCTCACGCCCGAGCGCGTGCTCGACGCGATCGAGAGCATCGGCGAGCGCTGCGACGGACGGCTGCTGACGCTCAACAGCTACGAGAACCGCGTCTATCTGGTGGGCCTCGACGACGGCAGTCAGTGCGTCGCCAAGTTCTACCGGCCCGAGCGCTGGAGCGACGCGCAGATCCTCGAGGAGCATCGTTTCGTCGACGCCCTCGCCGCGCTGGAGATCCCGGTCGTGCCTGCGCGGATCGACGCCGACGGCACCAGCCTGCATCGCCACGAGGATTTCCGCTTCGCGCTGTTCGACCGGCGGGGCGGCCGCGCGCCGGAGATCGAGCGCCGCGACACGCGCGAGTGGCTCGGCCGCTTCATCGGCCGCATCCACGCGGTCGGCGCCGCCGCCGACTACGCGCACCGCCCGGCGCTCGACCTCGACACCTTCGGCCGCGAGCCGCGCGACTGGATCGCCGGGCACGGCATCGTCCCGGCGTCGCTGGCCGCCGTGTGGCTGGGCGTCGTCGAGCAGGCGCTGGTCGCGATCGCGGAGTGCGAGGACCGCGCCGGGCCCGCACGGCTGCTGCGCCTGCACGGCGACTGCCACGTCGGCAACATCCTGTGGACCGAAGGCCACGGCGCCGCACCGGGCGGCCCGCACTTCGTGGACTTCGACGACAGCCGCACCGGGCCCGCCCTGCAGGACCTGTGGATGCTGCTGTCGGGCACGCGCGACGAGATGACGCGCCAGCTCGCCGACCTGCTGGAGGGATACCGGCAGTTCAACCCGTTCGACCTGCGCGAGCTGCATCGCCTCGAGGCGCTGCGGACCCTGAGGATGATCCACTACAGCGCGTGGCTGGCGCGCCGCTGGGACGACCCGGCCTTCCCCGCCGCATTTCCGTTCTTCGGCAGCGAGCACTACTGGCAGAACCAGATCCTCGCCATCCGCGAGCAGATCGCGGCGATGGACGAGCCGCCGCTGCGTCCCTGATCGGCCGTGCGAAGATCGCGGCCCGCATTCCACACGCCCACCGCCATGTCATTCGATCGCGTCGAAGGCAAGCCGCGCGACCTCGGGGGCTTCTCCGTGCGCCGCTTGCTGCCGTCGCTCGCGCACCGTGCCGTCGGCCCGTTCGTGTTCTTCGATCACCTCGGCCCGGCGACGCTGGCGGCCGGCAGCGGCGGCGTCCAGGTCCGCCCGCACCCGCACATCGGCCTGGCCACGGTCACGTTCCTGTTCGACGGCGAGCTGATGCATCGCGACAGCCTCGGGTCCGTGCAGCCGATCCGGCCCGGCGACATCAACTGGATGACCAGCGGACGCGGCATCGTCCACTCCGAGCGCTCGCCCGAATCGATCCGCGACACGTCGCAGCCGATCCACGGGATCCAGAGCTGGGTCGCGGTGCCGAAGGACCACGAGGACGCAGACCCGTCGTTCGCGCATCACCCTGCCGCGTCGCTGCCGGTCGTGCAGCGGCCGGGTGTGCGGATCGTCGTGATCGCGGGCGACGCTTTCGGCGTCACGTCGCCGGTAGCGGTTCTGGTGCCGACGCTGTACGCGGTCGCGGACCTGGATCCGGACAGCGCGCTGGTGCTCGATGCGAAGCACGACGAGCGGGCGCTCTACGTCGTCGAGGGGGGCGTGTCGATCGACGGTGTCGCGATCCCCGCGCAGACGATGGCGGTGATCACGTCCGGCGGGGAGGTCTCCATCACGGCATCCAGCGCGGCGCGCGTGATGCTGGTCGGCGGGGCGAAGCTGGACGCGCCACGGGCGCTCGAGTGGAACTTCGTCGCCAGCGACTTCGCGGCGATCGATGCGGCCCGCGACGACTGGGCCGCCTTCCCGAACGCCCGCTTTCCGCAGGTGCCCGGCGAAACGGAGTTCATTCCGCTGCCGCCGCGGCCCCGCCCGCAACCGACTGCCCTCTGATCGATCGATCGAATCCTGCCGTCCCGGAGACCCGTTCATGGAATTCGCCCCATTCGTCCTCGCCCTCGCCCTCGCGGTGCCCCTCCCTTCCATCGCGCAGGAGCGCGTCGTTCCGCTCGCCGACGTGCTGGACCTGGAAGCGACCGTCACGTCGGAGGTCGCGCCCGACCTGGTCGTCGTCAATCTTGCGGTCGTGCGCGAAGGGCCGGAGGTCGCGCCGTTGACCAAGGCCGTCAACGAAGCGCTGGCCAAGGCCTTCGCCGAAGCCAGGGCGGTGCCGGGCGTGATCGCAGCCAACGCCGGGTACAGCACATCGCCACGCTTCGACTCGCGTGGCTCGACGACGGTCCGGGCAGGCTGGACCGTGACCGGCGCCATCGTGCTCAAGTCGAGGGACTTCGACGCGCTCGGAACGCTCGTCGGCAAGCTGTCGCAGACGCTGCAGATCACGGGGTCGGGCTTCGAGATCTCCCCCGACCTGCGCGCCCGCGAAGACGCGTCGCTGATCGAACGGGGCGCCCGCGCCTTCCAGGACAAGGCGGCCGCCGCCACGCGGGCTTTCGGCTATGCGGGCTATGCGATCCGCCAGGTCAACGTCGGCAGTGCCGGCCAGAACGGCGGCGGACGTGTCTTCTCGCCGGCGATGGCGATGGCGAAGTCGTCGGCGCCGCTGCCGGTCGAGGCCGGACAGGTCACGTTGTCGCTGTCCGTCAACGGCTCGGTGCAGATGCGCAAATGACGATGTCGCGGCGAGACGGTGGTCGACTGTCGCGCGACGCGACGTCTCGTACCCCGTGTCGGGCCGTCCGTCGATCCGGCACTGCGCGGCCGGGCCGTCCTCGGTAGATTGCGAACCTGCCCGCTTTCCACCGGAGTCTGCCGTGAACCCAGTCGTCCCTTTCGCCCCCCGACCTGCCGTCCGGTCCCTGTTCCTGCTGCTGGCCGCGGCCGTCGGCCTGCTCGGCCCCGTCGCCGCGGCGGCGGACACGGTGTCCGAAACCCGGCCGATCGGCGACAACGTGCGCACCGTCAGGCTGATCGGGTCCGCGGACCTCGTCCTCACCCAGTCCGACACCCCCTCGCTCAAGGCCGAAGGCGACAGGGACGCGGTCAAGTACCTCAAGGCGGAGATGCGCGGCGACGAGCTCCTGCTCAGCTACGAACCGAAGGGAAGTGGCGGCTGGTGGTCGTCGGACAAGAAGGGACCGCGCTTCGTGCTCGCCGCCAAGACGCTCGACCGCATCAGCACCGCCGGGAACGGCGACGTGCGCGCCGATTCGTTCACCGTGCCGGGCGATTTCGAGATCGCCATCGCCGGCTCCAGCGACATCAAGTTCGGCGCCCTCGCCGCCCGCAAGCTTCTGGTGCGCATCAGCGGCGCCGGTGACGTGACGCTGGTCGGGGGGGTGCTGGAGCAGAACGTCCGCATCGCAGGATCGGGCGATTACCATGGCGCGGCCCTGCAAAGTGCGAGCGCCACGATCTCGATCGGTGGATCGGGCGATGCCACTGTGTGGGCACGCGACAGCCTGTCCGTAAAGATCGCCGGAAGCGGGGATGTCAAGTATTATGGTCGGCCGACAATTTCGAGGTCGATCGCCGGTTCAGGCTCGATCACAGGACTCGGCGACAAACCCTAGCGACACCCATCGGCGCAAATCGATGGCGGTGTCGTGACCAGGCCCGGCAATCATCGATGAGCGCTTTTCGCCACGCCAGTGCTGCCGCCGACGTAACGCCTCCCGTGCGGGGACCAGTGCCTTCTCCCGCGATGCAGGCGGTCGACCGGGCCTGGCGGCATCAGTACAGCGATCTGCGGGAAGCGCGCGCCTCGGCCGCCCACGCAGTGGTCCTCGCCGAAGCGGCCGGCGACCGGTCCGCCCTGGCTTTCGCCCACTTCCAGTCCGCCTACGCCGCGATCCGTTCCGGGGATCCGGCCGCGGCGACGGCCGCTGCCTCCCGCTGCCGCGAGCTGTTCGGCCGGCTCCAGCACCCGCGCGGCATCTGGCTCGCCGAAGTCGCGCAGGCCCTGTGCCTGCGTTTGGACGGCGAGGCGGACCAGTCGATCCGCCTGCTGCAAGACCTGGCCGCGCAGCCGCCGCGCGACGCGACGCCGACCGATCTCTTCGTCGTCCATGTCGCGCTGTCGCTCGGCTACCGCTTCGTCGGACTGCTCGAACCGGCCCTGAAGTGGCACTACCAGGCGGTCGACACCGCCCGCGACACGCAGGATTCGATGCTCCTCGCGTCCACCCTGTGCAACCTCGGCGGCTATCACTCCGACCTCTACAACCCCGAAGAAGGGTGCCGACTGCTCGAGGAAGGGCTGCAACTCGCGTCGGCCTGCGGCGCGGACCGGACGACGGTGATCATCGCGCTGAACCTGAGCCAGGCCTACTGCGCCCTCGGTCGCCACGCCGAAGCCCTGACCCTGGCCGAGAAGTACCTGACCGAC
>Ga0123336_10000339_pt1 | contig 47810 bp, 42 predicted proteins | sample SSSSmetaG_FD_96466 | JGI IMG/M metagenome (GOLD analysis project Ga0123336, IMG submission 96466) | Glacier valley bacterial and archeal communities from Borup Fiord, Nunavut, Canada, to study Microbial Dark Matter (Phase II) - ​SSSS metaG | ecosystem: Environmental > Aquatic > Freshwater > Ice...
GGTGCGCGCGACGAAGCCTTTGCGCTCTTCATGGAGCCCCCCAGCAACCCGGCCAGCGTGACCGCTCGGGCGCGCGCGGCGGTGGCGGTGGCGGTGGCCGATCCGCCTGCACCCGCGCTATGGCCGGGCGCGCAGGTTGCAGCCGAGGCCGCACTCGCCCGCGCCGTGTCCCTCGACGACAAGGCGCAATTGCACGAAGCGCTGGCCAGCCTGTTCGCGCGCCAGCAAGACGCGGCGCGTGCCGCCGCTGAACGGCTCGCGGCTGCGAGGCTGCGTGGGCACTAATCCCTATCGCGAGCCGGACACACCCCGGGCGCGGCCCTGTCCTCGCTGTGCCTCGGCGCTTCAAGACGTCACCGTCGATAAACGCGCCATCTTGCAGTGCGACGGCTGCCGCGGCTTCTGGCTCCCGCCCGCGGTCTTTCTCGACGCGCTCATCGAACCCGGACTGCAAGCCGACCTCCAGGCCATCGACCGTGTCCGTAGGTCTGTCGAGGACGGCAAGGCGCGCCTCTCGTGTCCAGTCTGCCGCGCACCCATGACCAGCGGCGAATATGGGCGCTCGTCGGGCGTCATCCTCGATGCCTGCAAACCACATGGCGTGTGGCTCGACCCGTCGGAGATCACCCGCATTGTTCGCTTCGCCAATGCCAATGCGCCACGGGATCCACGGCAAATCCCGCAACCCTCGGACGACCTGCAGCGCCAGCTCCACCAAGCGCTCTTCGAAGACGACCTCACCCACAGCCCGTTCTGGCGCGCGTTTTGGTCTCTACTCGGCTAGCTCGACGGCGACTTACCGACCGTGAGCCTCGAGAACCAGACAGCCAAGGCTGTGGCGGCGAGGATGGCGATCGCCACGGCTGGCCAGTGAAAGGCGCTGTCGCCGAGGTAGACGAGGCACGCCGAGCCCAGCGAAAAGGGCAGGCTGATGCCGTACAGCGTGAGCACCACCCGTCGCTGGGACCAGCCTTGTCCCAAGAGCCGGTGGTGGATGTGGTTGAGGTCGCCGCGTAAGACCGGGGTGCCTGTGCGGAGGCGGCGCGCGATGGCCAGCGTGGTGTCGAGGAGCGGTAGGCCGAGGGCCAAGGCAGGCAGGACCACGCCAACCAGCGTCGCGGCTTTTTGCGAGGCCCAGACGGTGCCGAGGGCGAGGACCCAGCCGAGGAACATCGAGCCGGTGTCGCCCATGAAGATCGAGGCCGGGTGAAAATTGTGGACCAAAAAGCCCGCCACCGACGCGGCCAGGGTGACGCCGAAGAGGAACAACAGAGCGTTGCCGCGGAGGTAGGCCGACAAGGCCACGACTGCCAGTGCCTGGAGCGCGAGTCCGCTGGCCAGCCCGTCGAGGCCGTCGATGAGGTTGATGGCGTTGACCACCACGACGACCCAGCCGATCGTGACCACCAGCGACACCACGTCGGAGAAGGTGATGACGCCGCCGATGGGTGACGCCGAGCTGCCGATGCGGATGCCGGCCCACCAGGCCAACCCGGCGAGCGGAATCTGGATGGCGAGCTTTTGCCAGGCGCTGGCACCTTTGAGGTCGTCGTAGAGACCGAGCAGGACAATGCCGAGGCCACCAACGAGGAGTGAGATGGCGCGGCGGGGCTCGGCGTAGATTTCCGCCGAAAATAAATTGGTGCGCAGCGCGATGCCGAGGACCGGGACGTAGAAACCGGCGGCGATCGCCAGGCCGCCGAGGCGTGGCACTTCGCGAGCGTGGATCTTGTCGGGGTGAAGCGGGTCCACAGCGCCTGCGCGCCGGGCGATCCGCACCACCAGCGGCGTGAGGGTCAGCGCGAGCAAGAACGCCAGGCCCGCAGCGACGAGCGGAGTGAGCGTGAGCAGCGTCATCGGCTCTCGATCACGGAGAGGTGTTTGGCGAGCGCCGCGCGCCGGGTGAAGCGCGCCTCGAAGACGCGACGGGCGGCGAGGCCGAGGCGCTGGCGCAACCCGACGTCGTCGCGCAGTTGCCGGACCGTCGACGCCAGGCCGGCCGCATCGTCGTTGGCCACGCGTAAACCGACCTGATCCCGACCCGGGCGGCACAGCTCGGCGCTGCGGCCTTCGTCGGGGCCGACATACAAGATGGGCACACCGGCGGCGAGCGCGGTGTAGAGCTTCGACGGTGCGACCAGGCCCGCCAGGCCCGCGCCGAGCGTGACCAACGAGACGTCCGGCGCCGTCGCGCCGTCGGCCAAAGAAGCGCGCGGCAGCGGCGGCAACAGATGCACGGGCAGGGCGGCGAGCGCGGCACGGCGGGGGCCGTCGCCGATGAAGAGCCAGTCGACGCCGTCGACGAGCGGCATGGCGTCGACCACGGTGCCGAGATCATGGCCGAGCCCGAGGTTGCCGCTGTAGCCGACGACGAAGCGATCGGAGAGGCCCAAAGCAGCGCGCAGTGGGCTCGGTTGCACGCGCGGCGACACGGTATCGATGCCGTCCACCGACGGCGGCCAGTTGTCGATGACCACGATCTTGCCGGCTGGACAACCGGCCTCGCGGAGGCGCACGGCCATGGCGTCGTCGAGGGCGATGACCCGGTGGGCGCGGCGATAGAGCGTATGCGACAGCGCGCGCAAGGCCCGTGCGGCGGCCCCGTCGGCGGCGATGGCACCGAGCCGCACGGCGACGTCGGGATAGACGTCCATCACCCAGTACACCAGGCGACTGCGCGGCGGCAACAGCCCGAGCGCAGCGACGAGCGGCGGGGTCGAAAGCGCCACCACCACCTCGGGCCGGGCCAAGAGCAGCGGCGCCGTCGCCGCCGCCAGAAACGTCGCATAGTCCAGCGCCCGACCACCCCGCGTCGACCGGCCATGCGCCGTCGCTGGCACCCGCACGATGCGCACCCCTTGCGACGTAGACCAAGGCGACCGCCAGCCGGTTGAGCCCTCATGATACGGCCGCGCGCTGGCCACCGCCGTCACCGTATGCCCGCGCGACGCCAGCTCCGCTCCCAGATCCGAGCTGAGCTGCGCCGTCGCTGCGATGTCTGGATAGTAATATTGATTGAGGAGAGCCACCCGCATCAGACCCGCTCCAGCGCGAGCGGCCCCAGGAACAAGGCGTCCATGTCGGTGCGCAGAAAACAGGCCAGCGCTTCGTCGGGGGTGCAGACGATGGGCTCGTTCTCGTTGAACGAGGTGTTGAGCACCATCGGCACCCCGGTGAGAGCGAAGAAGGCCGAGATGAGGCGGTGATAGAGCGGCTGATCGGCGGCCGAGACGGTCTGGAGACGGCCCGAGCCGTCGACATGCGCCACGGCCGGCACCTGCGCCTGCTTGTCGGGCCTGATCGGTAGCACCAGCAACATCGCCGGCGACGGCTGGGTGTCGAGGAACCAGTCCGCGGCTGACTCCGCCAACACCGACGGTGCAAACGGCCGAAACGACTCGCGTCGCTTGATGCGCCGGTTGAGGATGTCTTTCATCTCGGCGCGGCGCGGGTCGCACAAGACGCTGCGCTGACCAAGGGCACGCGGGCCGAACTCCATGCGGCCCTGGAACCAGCCGACCACCTTGCCGTCGGCGATGCAGCTCGCGGCGCGTGCACACAGCGCCTCCTCGTCGAGCTCGGTCACGCGCAGGCCCGAGATGTCCACGCGCGCCAGCGCCGCTTTACAATCTGCCGACGTGAATGCAGGTCCCCACGCTGGCGTCGTCACCTGCATGCGTCGTTTGTGCCCCAGCACCGCATGGGCCACCCACTGTGCGGCGCCGAGGGCGGTGCCGTTGTCGCCCGCGGCCGGCTGCACGAAGATCTCGTCGAACGGGGTGTGCGCCCTGAGCTTGCCGTTGGCCACCGAGTTGAGCGCGACGCCGCCGGCAAGACACAGCCGCGACGACCCCGTGGCCCGATGAGCCAGGCGCGCTACATGAAAGACGATCTCCTCCGTCAGCGCTTGCAGGCTGGCGGCAACATCCAAATGATAAGCGAGCAAAGGCGCATCCGGGGACCGCGCGGCGCCCAGCTCCTCGGTCAACCGCGACGTGTACAGCGTCGAGATGCGCGGCGATCCCGACTCCCAGGTCATGGACAGGCCCGTGGTCGCATGGCTGAAGAAGGTCGGGTCGAGCTGGAAGCCGTCGACGGTGGGCCACAGCGCCTTGCGCAGACGGGATACCAGGCGACGCTCGCCGTAAGGGGCGAGGCCCATCACCTTGCCCTCGTCGCCGTAGTGCGGAAACCCGAGCCACTGGGTCACGGCGGTGTAGAGGACGCCGAGCGAATGGGGAAAGCGGACTGCACCGCGGACGTCGACGGTGTCGTGATGGCCGAAGCCCCACATGGTCGATACGAAATCGCCGAAGCCGTCGAGCGAGAGCACTGCGGCGTCGGGCCATGGCGACGAGAAAAACGCCGACGCCAGATGGGCGCGATGGTGCTCTATATCGTGAAACTGCGCGCGCACGTCGCCAAGCGCCAGCTGCAGATGGTCTTTCACCGTCGAGATTGCCGCCGCATTGCGCAGCCGGCCGAGCACCATCGACGCGGGCGCTCGACCCGTCAGAACCGCGCCCAGCTTCCGGACAGCGTTGGCGCCGGGATCGCGCGAGATGGCCACATGGTCGATCTGTGACGGCAAAATCCCCGCCATCTCCAGACAGCGTCGCGCGGCCAGCGACGGAAAACCCGCCGCATGCTTGACTCTGGAGAGCCGTTCTTCTTCCACCGCGGCCACCAGCTGGCCGTCGACCAGCAGCGCCGCGGCGGCGTCGGCGTGGAACGCGTTGAGCCCGAGAATGATCACGCGGGAAGGTCAGCCGCGAAGACGTCCGACCGGGCGCTTGCCCGACCCGGAGTCGTACCCGTAGCGATAGGCGGCATACCCCGAGCGTTGCAGATCGACGTCGTTGAGGACCACGCCGAGGATGCGGGCGCCGGTGTCGACGAGGTTGCGCCGCGCCCGCTCGGCCTCGACGAACGACGTCTTGTGTGCCCGCGCCACCAGCACCACGCCGTCACACAGCGACGCCAAGATCGATGGATCGGCCACCGGCACCGCCGGCGGAGAATCGATGACCACCCGCTCCCACTTCGACGAGCAAGACTCGAGCACCTCGGCAAAACGTGGCCCTTGCAGGAGCTCGGCCGGATTGGGCGGCACCGGGCCCGCCGCCAGCACGAAGAGATTGGGCACCGAGGTCTCTTGCACCGCGGCGTCGATGGTGACGGCGCCGAGCAGCACCGACGTGAGCCCGACTTTGCTGTCGAGCTTGAAGGCCGCCGACAGCCGCGGCCGCCGCAGATCGGCGTCGATCAACAAGATGCGCTGGCCAGCCTGCGCCATCACCACCGCCAGGCTGATGCTGGTGAGCGTCTTGCCCTCTTTGGGCATCGCCGAGGTGATGAGGATACGCTTGAGCGGCCGGTTCATGCCCGTGAACTGCAGGCTGGTGCGGATGAGCCGGCAACTCTCTGCCGTCGGTGATTGCGGCTCTTCGGCGACGACCAGATCCGAGCGCAGCTCGCCGACGTGCGGCAAAATTCCCAGAAATGGCAGCCCCACGCGCTCTTCGATGTCGGCCTGCGTCTTCAAGCTGCGGTCGAGCGCATCCAGCAACAGCGCCAGCGCCAAGCCGACCAGCAACGCCAACAGGCCCGCCAGGATGCCCGAGCGCACCAGCCGCGGGCTCACCGGGGTGTGCGGCAGCCGCGCATAGTCGAGGACATGCAGGTTGTTGGCGCGGACCTTGGCCGAAAGCTCGGTCTCCTTGGTGCGGTTCTGGACCAGCGCATATTGCTTGGCCAACGAGTCAGCGTCGCGCTTGAGGTTGTTGTACTGCACCTCGAGCCGGGTGACGCGCAGGCCATCGTGCTTGGCCTCGTCGAGCTGCGCGGCGATCTTGTGCTCTTCGGCGGTGGCTTCGTTGGCGCGCGCCTGAGACGAGCGCAGCTGGGTGGCCGCCTCCCGTCGCATGGTCGTCTGCAGCGACGCCACCTTCGCCTGCTGCTGGCGAACCAACGGATGCGCGTCTTCGTAGCGCGACCTGAGCTCACTGAGCTTACGCTCATCATCCGCGAGGTCCTTCTTCAGAGCCGAGAGCGCATCGCCCGTCGCCGATGCAGTCGGCACCAGCGTATCGGCCTGCATCATCTTGGCCAGCTCTTCGGCCTCGGCCGTCCGCGCGACCTTGCGCAGCCGCACGTCGGTCAGCGCGTCGGTCAGCTTGTCCACCCGCCGCGTCACCGAGTTGATGCGGTCCTCGAGCGCCACCGAAAGTAGATCGTTGTCGCGCTTGAAGATGTAGAGCGCCATCTCCGAGAGCTGCAGTTTTTCGCGCAGCTCGTTGGACTGGGCCAACAGGAACGTCGACGCTTCCGAGGTCGTCACGTCGCGCGCCTTGGAGCTCGACAATCGATAGGTGTCGACCAGCCCGTCGACGAGGCGCTTGGCCTGGCCGGGACTGGGATGGGTCACCGACACATTGATGAGGTAGGTGTCGATGACGGGATCAGCAGAGATCATGCCGGCCAGGCTCTCGGCCGCGGCGCGCTCGTTGGGCGGCGGCGTCTTGCCCCACACCAGCGACACCGTCTCCGGATCGAGCAAGCGCAGCGCCCGCACGGTGTCGAGCGCCAGCGTGTCCGAGGTCAACACCCGTCGCTGCGTCTGGATATAGTCCTGCATCAAGTAGGCCTGACCTGGCCCCACCTGCACCACGTCATGGACGTCGGAGCCGAGCACCTGGGCCGCCTGTGCGTCGACCATGATCGTCGCTGTGGCCTGATAAATCGGCGTCTGCTTGGCGGCCCACGGCACGAACAACACCGCACCAGCGACGAGACAGGCCAAGACAATCCAGACGCGATCACGCAGCACGCGCAGATAGCGCATGACGTCGGAGGTGGCGCGTGGGACGGGCTCGTCGGCCATGGGACGCGTCAAATATGCTATGGTTCTGCAAGATTGGCGAGCGTGACGTGAGAAGGCCGAGCCGCAGCACCCACACCATCAGCGCCTTTTTGGCGACCTTCGCGCTGGCCGTTTCGGCCTGTCAGCCCGGCGACAAAGTCCGCACCATGGCCGCACCGCGCCCGCCCGTGGTCGACGCCACCCTCGGCGTGGGCGACCTGTTCGATGTCCGCGTGTTCGGCGAGGCCGAGCTGAGTGGCTCCTACCGCGTCGGACCCGACGGCAGCATCGACTATCCGCTCGTCGGCCGCGTCACCGTCGGTGGGCGCCTGCCCGGCCAGGTCGCCAACGATCTGCGCGACCGCCTGCACGCCTTTGTCCGAGAGCCACAGGTCTCGGTGCTGGTCCGCGAAATGAATTCCAAGCGGGTCATCGTCTACGGCCAGGTGCAAAAACCGGGCACGTTCAACTACACCAACCCCATGACCATCGTGCAGGCCATCAGCCTCGCGGGCGGCTTCACCGCCATGGCCGCCCGGGAGCGGGTCATGATCTCCCGCGTCGAGAACAGCCGCCAGGAGGTCATCCAGGTGAACCTTCTCGACATCGCCGACGGCCGCTCGCCCAATCGATTCGTCACCCCCGGCGACGAGGTGTACGTCCCCGAACGGCTGTTCTGAGCATGCGGTCGGTCGCGATCATCGGCCTTGTGTCGTTGGTGATGGCCGCGATCACGCAGGAGTGGTTGGTCGCCGTCGAGCTGGCGACACTTGGCATCGGACTTTGGCTTTTGGCGCCGCTCACGCGTTATCCGCTGTTGCCGGTGGCGGTGGTGGCGGAGTGGGTGGCGGTGACCTCAGGGCCGCTCTATCTGTCGTTCACCGGGCGGCGGATTCCTGAGCTCCGGGGCTTCGATCCGTCGCTGGTGGTGACAGTGGGCTGCGCGGCGCTGGTGGCGCAGTTCATCGGGCTACGCATCGGCTTTCGGCTCGGCTCGCGACCCGACAGCCCAAAAGTCAGCGCCGAGCTGCCACCACTGCCGATGGTGTGGCTGCTCGGTCTCTACGTCGCCATGTCATTGTTGCATGGCGTCTCGCTGCGCTTCGGCATGCAGATCCTGGCCGTGGCGCAGATCGTCCTCGCCGTCGACGCCTTCCGCCTGGTGGTGTTGTTCGTGCTGGTGTCGCGCCTGCTCCAGCGACCCAACGGCGGTCTGGCCGTCGCGCTCATCGCTTTCATCGAGGTCGTCGTCGTGCCGTTTGGGTGGATGGCCGACTTTCTGCCCGCGCTCGTGCTGCTGGCGGCCGCAGTGTTTTCCCACTTGCGCCTAGCCGGCATGACTCCCCGTCGCTGGCTGGCCGCGAGCGCGGCGGTCGGCGCGCTGGTGGTGCTGATGGTGATGTGGACGGGCATCAAACCTGGGCTCCGTCACAGCTCTGGCGTCCACGGGCCCACCGCCGAGCGGAGCCGGTTGACGGAGCTGACCGAGGCGGGTGCCAACTGGTTCGTACGCGGCACCTGGAAGCACGACTCCGACGCGCTCGTGTCGCGGGTCTGGGCGCTGTACTACCCAGGGCTCGCCTACCGTCGCATGCCGGCCTCGGTGGCGCACACCGACGGGAGCATCGTCCTTGCGGCGTTGCAGCACATCGTGACGCCACGCTTCTTGTTCCCCGACAAGCCCACCACGCTGGACGCCGATAGCAATGAGGTCCGTCGCTACGCAGGAGTGTGGGTGGCGGGCTCGAAGCAGCGCACCAGCATGGGTTTTGGTCGCTTCGGCGAGTCGTTCGTCGACTTTGGCAGCGTGGGCGTCATCGTGCTGGAGTTGCTGTTCGGGATCCTCTTGGCGCTGAGCCTCGGCCAGATCTCCGGTCGGCTCGTGCATCCGGAGCTCAGGTTGGCGGTGAACGCGACGTTATCGCTGACGCTGTGCGGGATGCAGGCCTCCTGGGTCATGACCCTCGGCCCGACGGTGATGGCGTTTTTGGTGGTGGGTCTCGGCTCGCTCGTCATCGACCGCTACGTGGAAAACCTGGCGCAGAAGAAATGGACGCCGGGGCTCCCCGCCACGTGAAGGTCGCGCTGGTCGCCTTTGACGATCCTTATCTGTTGCCACCGACGATGAATGCGGCGAAAGCGCTCGCCGCCCAAGGCTGGCAAGTCGAGGTGCACGGCATTCGCTGGCGCACCCGGGTGGCGCAACAGGATCCGTCCCCCGGCGTGACGGTCAGGCTACATGGTGAGGTCGGTCCGGGGATCGCGCACTACGTGGCCTATGCCCGCTTCTTCGCGCAATGTGTCGTCGCTGCCGCGCGCCGACGCCATGACTGGATCTATGCTTACGACCTGATGGCTGCCCCCGTGGGTCAAGCCATGGCGCGGGCGGCGGGAGCGCGCTGGGTCTATCATGGCCACGATGTGCCGTCGCTGTCGCGGGGTCTCCGGCTGATCCGGGCCTTGCCGCGGTCGCTCCGGGCCGCACGACGGGCCGACCTCGTGGTGTTTCCCCAGGCCGAGCGGGCCAGGCTGTTTGCGCTAGAGGCGGGTCTAGAAACCTCGCCCCGCATCGTCTTCAACTGTCCTCCACGCGATTGGCTCGACGGCGCCGAGGGCGACGCCGAGGTGGCCGCTTTTCAGCGTCGCTGGCCGCGCTTCGTGGTCTATCAGGGCGGCCTCGGCCGATCGCTGGGGACGGCTGCGTTGATCGAATCTTTGCCCTACTGGCCGCCAGACGTGGGTCTGGTTCTCGTCGGTGACCACACCCGGCCGGAGGCTTCGGCCCTGCGGCGCGAAAACCCGAACGATCGGGTCCTGTGGCGTGGTGCGGTCTCCTACCACCAGCTGCCGGCCATCACCCGCGCCGCGTCGCTGGGCGTCCTCATCACGCCCTGTCCCGACGACAACCTGAACCTCTTGCACCTGGCAGGCGCGTCCAACAAAGTCTTCGAGTACCTGGCGGCGGGGTTGCCGGTGCTGGTGCCGGATACGCCAGGGTTCCAAGCGCTCATCGAAAAACCACGGCACGGCGAGCTTTGTCACGATGCCTCGCCAGAGGCGCTCGGAGCCCAGATCAGTCGCCTACTCAGCGACGAGAAGGCGGCCCAGGCCATGGCACAGCGCAACGTCGCGGCGTTTCGGTCTACTTTCCATTATGAGCACCAGTTCTCCCCGATCATCCGCGCGATGAGCGCGTTGACACCTCGGCGGGGCTAGGCGAGGTTACGGCGTGCTTTCCCGAACCGTCATCCGTCCTGGCCCGCGTGCGCTGTCGCTGAGCGAGATCTGGGCATTTCGGGAGCTCTTGTACTTCATGGTCTGGCGCGATCTCATGCTGCGCTACAAGCAGACCTTGCTCGGGGTGCTGTGGGCGCTGTTTCAGCCGACCTCGGGCGCCATCATCTTCGCGCTGGTCTTCGCGCGCGGCATCGGGCCCGTCGGCGTGCCGTATCCGCTGTTCGTCTATACCGGCCTTCTGTTGTGGACCATGTTCGCGCGTGCCGTCGGAGAAGGCTCGCTCAGCCTCAACAACGGGGCCCATCTCATCGCCAAGGTGTATTTCCCGCGCATCTATTTGCCGATGGCGGTGCTGGTCACCTCGCTCGTCGATTTTGGTGTCGGAGCGTTGTTTCTCGTCGTCGCCATGTGGTTCTTTCATGTCGCGCCGACGGTGGCGGTGCTGCTGGCGTTGCCGGCGGTGGTGCTGACAGCGCTGTGTGCGCTCGGCTTCGAGATGTGGTTGTCGGCGCTCGGCGTCCGCTATCGCGACGTGCGCTATGTGCTGCCGTTTTTTCTGCAGGCGGCCATGTTCCTGACTCCCGTCTTGTATCCGGCGCGCACGCAGCTCGGATGGATGGCGTCGCATGGCGTGCCCCAGTGGCTGCTCGGTCTCAACCCGATGGTCGGGGCGCTCGACCTGTTCCGCGCCGCGCTCTTGCCGGGTTTCGATGTGTCGATCCCCGTGGTCGCCACCAGCGTCGCCATGACCGCGTTCTTGTTCGTGACCGGCGGCTGGTATTTTCAGCGCGTCGAGTCGACTCTGGCCGACGTCTTGTGAGCACCGAGCTGGTGGTCGTCGACGGGCTGGGCAAGCGCTTCGACATGGCCGCGCCGCGCATCAACGGCGCTCTACGCGACGTCATCGCCGGCCTCTTCGCCAGGCTGGCCGGCAAGAAACCGGATCTCGATGCACGCTCCGTCTGGGCGCTACGCGACGTGTCGTTTCGCGCCACGGCCGGCGAGGTCATTGGACTCGTCGGTGGCAACGGCGCCGGCAAAAGTACGTTGCTCAAATTGCTGGCGCGCATCACCGTCCCGTCGGAGGGACAAGCCGTCGTCTCCGGGCGCCTCGGCTCCTTGCTCGAGGTCGGCACCGGCTTTCATCCCGATCTGACCGGCCGCGAGAACATCTACCTGAGCGGTGCCTTTCTCGGCATGCGACGGCAAGAAGTCCGTCGCCGCTTCGACGAGATCGTCGAGTTCGCCGGCATCGGCAAGTTTCTCGACGAGCCGGTCAAGCGCTACTCGAGCGGCATGTACGTGCGGCTGGCCTTCTCGGTTGGCATCCATCTCGAGACCGAGGTGCTGGTGGTGGACGAGATCTTGGCCGTCGGTGACGCGGAGTTTCAGCGTCGCTGTTTCGACAAAGTGCGCAGCCTGCGGGGCACGGGCGGCCGGACCATCTTCATGGTGACCCACAACCTCGCTGCGCTCCGCCAGATGTGTCATCGCGGACTGTTGTTGTCACATGGCAAGCTGCTGGCCGACGGGCCCATCGACCAGATCATCGATCGTTATCTGGCGCAGCTGGCGCGTGGCGCGTCCGAGGATGCGGTGAGCACCACCAGCTTCGATGTGCTGTCAGCGACGGTGACGGCACGTAGCGGCCCGGACGATGTCATCAAGACGTTCGATCCGGTCTGCATGAAAGTGCGCGTGCGTGCGCGGGTGCCGATATCCGAACCAGGCATCAAGCTGACCGTGCTCGGCGCGGATCGCATTCCGCTGTGCGCCATCGATTCGCGCGACTTTCTCAAGATTGGCCCCGTCGACAGCGGCGGCACCTTCGAGCTGTCGGCCGACATCGAGTCGTTGCCGCTTTTGCCAGGGGGCTATCAGCTGCGCCTGGCCCTCAACGGCGGCGAGTCGGCCCTCGACGAGGACGCGCCCGGAAGCTTCGCCTTCGATGTCGTCGAGAGCGCGGTCTACGGCGGTCGCTTCATCGACTCTTCGTTCGGCGTATTCGGATTGCGATCGAAGGTTGCCGTGCACCAGGAGACGTCGTGAGAGGGAATTACGAAACGCGGAAACGGATTCTGGTCACGGGCGGGGCGGGCTTTTTGGGCTCGCACCTCATCGACCGGCTGCTCGATCGCGGCGACGAAGTGGTCTGCGCCGACAATCTGTTCACCGGCAGTAAACGGAATATCGAGCATTTGCACGGCAATCCACGCTTCGAATTCTTGCGCCACGATGTGACGTTTCCGCTCTATATCGAGGTCGATCAGATCTACAACCTGGCTTGTCCGGCGTCGCCGGTGCATTACCAGCACGACCCGGTGCAGACCACCAAGACCTCGGTGCATGGCGCCATCAACATGCTGGGTCTGGCCAAGCGCCTCGGCTGCCGGATCTTACAGGCGTCGACGAGCGAGGTGTACGGCGATCCGTCGGTGCATCCGCAGACCGAACGATATTGGGGCAATGTGAATCCCATCGGGATTCGCTCTTGTTATGACGAAGGCAAGCGCTGCGCAGAGACGTTGTTTTTCGATTATCACCGCCAGCATCGCCTCGATATCAAGGTGGCGCGCATCTTCAATACCTACGGTCCGCGCATGCATCCCAATGACGGCCGCGTGGTCTCCAACTTCATCGTGCAGGCGCTGCAAGGCCAGCCGATCACGCTGTTCGGCGACGGGCGGCAAACGCGATCGTTCTGTTATGTCGACGATCTCATCGAGGGCCTCTTGCGCCTCATGGACGCGCCGGACTTTACCGGCCCGGTCAATCTAGGAAATCCCGGCGAATTTACCATTCGCCAGCTGGCGGAAAAAGTCGTCGCGCTCATTGGCTCGAAATCACAGCTCGAATACAAGCCATTGCCTTCCGACGATCCCATGCAGCGCCGCCCGGATATCACGCTGGCCGAGCAGGAGCTGGCCTGGTCTCCGTCGGTGGATCTGGAGTCGGGGCTCGTAAAGACCATCGCTTATTTCGAGGCGCTGCTGGGCGGACATGGCTGAAAGGCCGTATTTCTCGATCTGTATCCCGCAATATTCGCGGGTTCAGCACCTGATATTTGCCCTGGGTGAGCTGCAACGGTCGAGTTTTCGGTCTTTCGAGGTTTGTATTTCCGACGATGTGTCGCCCGAGCCAGATTATCGGGTGCTCGAGAGCTGGCTCTCACAATCGGGTCTGCGCTATCGGCTTTCTCGACGGGCGGTGTCTGGAAAGTATGACAAAAACCTGCGCTCGGCGTTGGCCCTGGCCAGCGGCGACTATCTGATTCTCATGGGCAATGACGACTGCGTCGCCGGTCCGGATTCGCTGGCGCACCTGCAATCCCAGATCGAAGCACACGACCGGCCCGAGCTGGTGATTGCCAATTACGTCGGTTTTTCGGACGGCCACCTGGTGTCGCGCGTGCGGGCCGAGCGGGTATTTCCCGGTGGCGTCGATAGCGCCAAGGCGCTCTATCGCTCGTTTGCCTTCGTGTCCGGCTTGGTGTGGAAAAGAACGCTGTTCGAGACCTATGACTCGGATCGATGGGACGGCACCGAGATGTATCAAATGGGTCTGGGGTGTGCCGCCATTCTCGACGGTGCGCGGACATTGACCCTGGTCAGCGCGCTGGTCAGAAAAGACATCCTCATCGCCGGGCAGACCGTGGACTCTTACCAGGATCGGCCTCCGTTGGACGGTGGCTGGCTCGAACCGCTGGAGACCACCTTGTCCACCTTGCCGCGCGTGGTGGCCGGCGCGTTCGACGCCAGTCGCCTGGGGCCGCGCGAAAAACACCTCGGCTGGCTGGCCAGCGTCAAAGGGCTTTATCTCTTTACTTATCCCTTTTGGATTCACGACTATAAAGCCGTGTTTGGCTTCAAGACCGCGTTTCGGCTCTTTCATACGCTGCGACCGAAGGCGATCGCGCGCAAGAACCGGCAGCCGCGTCCGGCCAGCACCGTCACCGGGTTGACCTATTTTGCCGTCGGTGCGGCGATTCTATTGGTCCCGAACCGGATCTTCGAGGCCTTGCGGCCTTGGGCCTATCGGCTGGCCAAGGCGGGCTCATGACTCCGCGTATTGCGCTGGTTGCCGACTTCCATCCCGAGCGTCTGGGCGCATCCTGGGAACGCGGATTGTTGGCCCAGGGCGTCGACGTCTTTCCCTTCGATGTGCGCCACGCCCAGCAGGCGCTCGGCCTGGTCTTGAAGAATCGGGTCACGCGCCGGATTACCAGTCAGGCCTATTCCATCCGTCGCTGGGCGGCTCAGCGATACAATCGAGCGATCGTCGACTTCGTCCGCGGCGTACGCGCGCCGATCGTCGTTTTTCACAACGGCGATCTGGTCTTTCCCGAGACGGTGGAGGAGCTGAAAGGCGCCGGGGTGCGTTGTGCGTTGTTTCACGCGGACAATCCCTTGCCGCCGTTTGCCAATCGGCCGGAGACCCTGCCGCTGGCCCAACGCATGGACGACTATTTCGTCTGGAGTGAAAGGCTGGTCGTCGCGCTGCGTGGGCATGGCGTGGCCGGCGCGGCGTTCTTGCCGTTTGCCTGGGACGACCAAGTATTTCCCTATGCGCCTCCGCCGGCTGATCCCTGGCCGGGCGTGCTCTTCGTCGGTGGCTGGGACCGTGAGCGCGAGGAGCTACTGGACGAGCTTGCCGCCGCCGTGCCGCTCAAGATCTATGGCCCGAGTTATTGGGGCGAACGCACGCGGGCGAAGAGTCGGGCGCGGCAAGCCTGGACCGGTTCCGAGCTACGTGGCGCGCCGGCCGCGACGATGATTCGTGAATCGGCGATCTCACTCAATATCCTGCGAAATCAACACGTCATCGAAGGCGTTCCGGACGGGTTGATCATGCGTCATTTCGAAGTGCCCGGTGCCGGGGGATTTCTGCTGTCGACCCGTGGTGGCGGCGCGACGCGCTTGTTTCCCGAGGGCGAATCGGCCGCCTATTTCTCCGACGTGGGAGAATGCATCGCACAGATTCGCGACTATCTGGCCCAGCCCGAAAAGAGAAGACAGATGATCGCGCGTGCCCACGAGAGTATTCGCGCGGCACATACCTATACGCATCGGATGGCAGAGCTTCTCGTCAGCTGGAAAAACGTGATTTGAGACGGAGAATGGGCTTTTCGAGATATATCCAAGACAGGGCGCTGAGAACGATGGTGGCCATGATTTCGAGCCCAATGGCCACGAAGGTAGCGGCCGAATGAGACATCGGTAACACGCGGTAAAGCCCCGGCCGCAAGAGTGATTGCGAGACCACGAAGATGGGTTGATGGATGAGATAGGCGCAATAGCTCACCGTGCCGAGCGCCGCGAGCCAACGCCATTCCAGCCAGCCAGCGGGCCGTTTTTCTTCGACGGCACGGAGCACGCGGAGCACGCTGGACGCGAAACCGATGGAGATAAAGGTATGGACCCCACCGAATATCGCGATTCGCAGACCTTCAATGGCGTGCTCGGGGTGGTTGGAGCCGATCCAGAATGCGCAGCCGATCCCGACGCAGAGCGCAGGCGGGCCGATGCGCAGGATCGCTGTTCGCCACGATGAAGGGGCGCTGCCCAGGAGCGCCACCAAGGCACCAAAGGCCAGCCCATCGAGTCGGAACGGCGTGTAACTGTGGATGGCATGTGGCGTGACGCCAGCGACGAGCGCGATGACGCGCAGCACAGGCGATCCGACGATGATGGCCGCGACGAGGAGGCGGAACGTGCGCGCCGAAAGCGCGATGACCAAGACGGGCCACAATAGATAGAACTGTTCCTCGACGGCCAGCGACCAGGTGACGGTGAGCGGCCAAGGTTCGAGCGCCGCCGGTACGAAGTTCTGTATCAAGGTGGCCCAATACCAAAACCAGTCCTGTATTGGTGGGATGGGTGGGACCGCGGGTAGTCGAGGTGCGACAGCGACGGTGAAAATCAAGAGCAGCAGATAGAGAGGCCAGATCCGGAGCGCGCGTCGCCAGTAGAAATTGCGTAGGTTGGGGCTGTCTTTTTGCTGGAGCAGAATGCGGGTGATGAGAAAGCCGGAGAGCACGAAAAACAGATCCACGCCGATCCAGCCGGTGCGGGCAACGGGCCCGAGCCATCGCGCGCTCATCAGCGCGTGAAAGAGGATGACCATCAGCACGGCCAGCCCGCGCAGACCGTCGAGTGCCCGCAGATGCGTCATCGCGAGAACCCGTTGCATGGCATCGCATGACTTTACACGAGGCCGCTGCCGGACATGGTCGCTGGCTGCTCGTAGGGGGTGTCGAGCTATCGGAGGTCGATTCGACGCAGGCAGGTCGCCGGGGCGTCGAGGGCCGGCTCGTAGGAGCGCGCGAGCGCAGGATGACGCAAGAGCGCTCGCTGTCCAAGCTTCCACGCCCCGAGGTGGAGCAGTGCAGCGTCATCGAGCGTGGCCATCGCGGCGAGTGGCCTATCCACCACGAAGTTCTCGCAGATCCACACGACATCGTGTTGTGCGATGACGTGCTTCGCATAGCGCGAGAAGATGAACGCGTCGTCGAGCACTGTTCCGGCGAGGAGGAACGAGAGCGCTACGAGCGCGAGCGCGCTCACGAGGATCAGCGCGCGATCAGTCCGGTATGGATCGCGGCCACGCACAGAATGCGAGGATAGCGCAGTTTTACGCCGGACGGTCGCCGAGGACGCTTTGGTACAGGCCCTCGAGCTGGGCGGCAACGGCGGGCCAGCTCCAGGCTGCTTGGCACAGCGCGCGTGCGGAGTGGCCGAGCTCCTGGCGCAGCGACGGAGAATCGCGGAGACGCCCGAGCGCGAGAGCGAGCGCGCCGGGATCGGCGCTGGTGACCAGGCCCGCGCTGTGGGCGGTGAGCTCGGCGGCCAGTGCGACGGCGGGCGTGGTGACGATGGCGCACGCGGCCGCAGCGGCTTCGGCGGCGGCGAGGCCGAAGCTCTCGCTGCGGGAGGCGAAGACCACGGCGTCGCACGAGGACCAGAAGGCGGCTTTGGATTCGCCGTCGAGATGGCCAAGCCACTCGGTGGGTATGCCTAGGCGATCGGCGTATGCACGGAGCTCGGCGACGTAGGCCGGCTCGCCGTCGCCGGCGATGGCCAATTCGACATTGGAAAGTCGGGCCGCGGCTTCGATGACCCGCTCCACGCGCTTGATGGGATCGAGACGCCCCAGGGTGCCGATGCGGAAACGTGCGTTGGGGATTCGCGGTGTCAGCGACGGCAGATCGACGCCGTGCGGGATCACCTGGATGTGTTTGGGGTCGCAGAACCGCGCGAGCTCGGCGGCCTCGGCATCGGAGGTCGCGTGCACGGCGGCGGCGAGCGCGAGGTTGGGCCGCACCCAGGCGCGCACGGCCCAGGCTTTTTGTCGGGCCGGCCCGTCAGCGAGACAGACCCGATCGAGCGTGCCCGCCGGCCGTATCACCACTGGCACCCGTCGTAGACGGGCCAGCATCGGCACCACAGCGACGGGAAACGTGAACACCGTGTGCACATGGACCACGTCGGTGCGGCCCAATGCTGACCACAAGATCGGCACGACCTCGGCCGACAGCTCGAGTCGTTTGGGACCAAACGTGTCGACCAGCGTCAGGCGGGCGACGCCGTCGAGGGCTGCGCACAAGGCGACTTCTTCACCGTCTTCGAGATCGGCCCTCGTGCTGACCAGCTCGACCTCGACTCCACGCTCCGCCAGGTGCCGCGCTGCGCCCAGCACCGCCACCGTCGGTCCACCGCGACGGGCAGCGAGGCTGGGCACTACGTGGAGCACACGCATCACGGGTGTCGGAGCTTAACAGACGTCAGGCGAGGTCGAAGATCAAGACCTCTGCGTCGCCTGCGTCGCCAGCAATGCGGACCTCGCCAGATGTCAGCGTGGCCGCGTCGCCGGCTTCGAGCCGCTGGCCGTCGACGGTGACGGTGCCGCGGGCGACCTGGATCCACGCTTTGCGCGCCGTGGGTACCGCGTAGCTGACCGCTTCGCCCGCGCCGAGCAAGGTGGCCCACAGCTGCGCATCCTGGTGGATGGTCACCGAGCCCTCGCGGCCGTCCGGCGACGCCAAGAGGCGCAGCTTGCCGCGTCGCTCGTCGCTGGGGAAGGCCTTCTGCTCGTAGCCTGGCGTGTGGCCGCGACGGTCTGGCGTGATCCAGATCTGCAGAAAGTGCACCGGGTCGACCTTCGAGGCGTTGAACTCGCTGTGACGCACGCCGGTGCCGGCCGACATGCGCTGCAGCTCACCGGGACGAATGACCGCGCCGGTGCCGAGGCTGTCTTTGTGGGCCAGCTCGCCGTCGAGCACGTAGGACAAGATCTCCATGTTCTCGTGTCCGTGCGTACCGAAGCCCTGGCCGGCCGCCACGCGGTCTTCGTTGATGACACGCAGCGCACCGAATCCCATGCGGGCCGGGTCATGGTAGTCGGCGAACGAGAAGCTGTGAAAGGAGCGCAGCCAGCCGTGGTCGGCGAAGCCGCGGGTCGCGCCGCGTCGGATATCGAGGGTCATGGTCGGTTCCTCACTGTGTGTACGGCCCACAACATAGGTCGGGGTAGCCATCGACACAATCGGCAAAAGATTGATGCCAAGCATCGATGTGATAGATACTTGGCGGATGGCGAACGTGCCCGATGCCGTCACGCTCGACCAGTTGCGCGGCTTTCTGGCCGTCGTCGAGGAAGGCAGCTTTTCGGCGGCCGCACGACGCCTCGGCCGGGTGCAATCGGCCGTGAGCCATGCCATGGCGACCTTGGAGACCGCGCTTGGCGTGCAGCTTTGGGATCGCGGCACCCGCAAGCCGACGTTGACGCGCGCTGGCCGGGCGCTGTTGCCCGACGTGGCCCTGGTCGTCGGCGACGCCGATCAGCTCCGCCAGCGCGCCGCCGAGCTGACGGCCGGCCTCGAGCCCCGCGTGTCCTTGTGCGTCGACTCGGTGTTTCCCACTTCCGCACTGGTCAGGCTGTGCCGACATTTTGCGGCACAGTTTCCGACCACCCAGCTCAGCCTCGAGACCGAGACGCTGCAGGCGGTGGCGGCCCGGGTACTGGATGGCAGTTGTGATCTCGGCGTGGTCGGTCCGGCGGTGCGGACCGAGGGCCTGGTGCGGACCTATCTGGCGACGGTGCCCATGGTCGCGGTCGCTGCGCGGAGTCATCCCTTGTCGAAGCGTCGGGGGCCGTTGTCGCCGGCCATCTTGGCGACGGCGATCCAGGTGGTGCTCGGCGAGCGCGGGGCGGCCGATACGCCGGATCAAGCGGTGCTGTCGGCGCGGACCTTTCGCGTCGCTGATCTGGCCACCAAGCATGCCCTGTTGCTGGCGGGGCTCGGCTGGGGAAATCTGCCCGAGCATCTGGCGCGGGCGGATCTGCGTCGCGGGCGGCTGCGTCGGCTGCGCCCGGCGGCGTGGGGGCCGCATGAGCATGATCTGGCACTGTCGCTCGTCGAGCGGCCGCATCGCGCGAGCGGGCCGGCGACGCGCTGGGTGGTGAGCCAGCTCGGCGCGCTGTGCCTCGAGGAGACGGCCAGGTGACGGCTATGGGACGGGGGTTGCGGTCAGGATATCCAGGAACGGGACCAGCTCGGGCGCGTGGCCGCCGAGAAACAGGGCCAGCCAGGGCTCGCTGTCGCCGACGGCGGCGGGGTCGGTAGGCGCGAGGCCGGCAGTGCCGTAGGCTTTGGAGACGTCGAGTAGCGTCGGCAGTGTGCCGCCGTGACCGTAGGGCGCGGTGTTGGCCACGCCGCGGATGGGCGGAGTTTTGAAGGCGCCGAGTGTGTTGGGGCTGGCGACGAGGGCGGCGTAGCTTGGACCGGTGCCGTCGCTGAAGGGGCCGCTGGCGGTGAATTCGCTGGCCAGGAGGGCGGCGATCCCGTCGGCTCGGCCACGGTCGGGTTGGCCGTCCCGACGTCCGGTCGGGAAGCGGAGGACGTGGAAGGCGTCGTCGGTGAGCCTGGGGCCATAGTGGCATTGGGCGCAGCCGATGAGGAAGTAGGTGTGCAGGCTCTGCTTTTGCGCGTCGCTGAGCGCGTTGCCGTCGCCGGCGACGTAGGCGTCGAGCAGGTTGGGCTTGGCGCGCAGCGTGCGTTCATACGCAGCGATGGCTTTGCCGGCGTTGGCGAAGACGGTGCTGACCGCACGCTTGTCGTCGACGGTGAGCGCGTCGAAGGCTGGGTCTCCCGGCTTGCCCGCAGGTGGAAAGCGGGTGGTGTCGGTGAGGTCGGGCAGCGACGAGAAGACGGCTTCGTATTCGGCGCGGTGATGATCGAAGAGTGCATGGGCGACGAAGAGACGGGACGAGCCGATCTCCTTGGGGTTCTCGATGGGGCCGAGTGCCTGCGCCCACAGACTGTCGGCGCGGCCGTCCCAGAATTGCCAGCGGGCGTGGGCGGCAAAGAGGATCGACGGTGCGTTGCGATCGCCGGTGGCTACGCCGACGGCTTGCGGTTTACCGTCGGCAAAGGACCCGGTCGGGTCGTGACAGCTGGCGCAAGAGACCGTGCCCGAGGGCGACAGCTGGGCGTCGGAGAAGAGCGTGCGCCCGAGGCTGGCGGCAGCGGCATCATCGGCCTTGGCGTTGGTTGGATCGGGCGGGGGCGCGGTGGGAAGCCGCATGTCGCGTAGCAGGTCCCATTCGTTGCGATGAAAGCCGTCGGCTCCGTCGGTGGAAAGGGTTGGAGTGAGCGCCGTGCCGTTGAGCTTCTTGAGCTGGGTGCGAAGGGAAAGAGCCAGCGCGTCGGGATCGGGATTGTTGAGCGTGTCGCGGATCTGCATGGTGCGGCGGTCGATGACCACCAAGAACGGCAATGGCCCGTCGACGATCAGCGACGGGCGAAGCTGAAACGCAGGATCGACGGCCAGCGTCTGCACGAGGTCCATGCGTGCCCGGTAGGCCGATAGAAAGGCGGTCGTGGCCGGCACATTGTCGTCGTCAGCGACGGCCAGATCAACGATCTGGACGGTCGGATCGACGTCGACCATCTCTTGCGTGTGTCCGAGGTGCCAGCGACAGGTGCCGCACCAGCCTGCACCGACGCGCAGGACCAACAGATGCGACGTCGACGCGCTGGGCTCGTAGAAGCTGCGGAGGCGGATGGGGCCGGTCTCCCCGTCGAAGGTGAGGTCGGGGATCACCGCGTGCAGGTCATAGCCATACGGTGCGGGCGGGTAGGTAGGCGCGGCACAGCCGACCAGCAGAAGGGTGATGAGCAAGCGAGCCATGTCAGCGCTTGTGTTTCCGTTTGCCGGGTTTGTGCGGCGGCGAGATCTGATCGGCGACGCGGGCCGCGCGGCGACGTACGGAGGGATCCTCGTCGCTGCGGCTGGCGCGGCGCAGCTCGGGCAAGGCCACCTGGCCAATGCGCCCTTTCAACAACGCGCGCGCTGACTTGTAGGTGGGATCGTCGAGCGCCTGCACCGCATTGTGGATGAGGAGGGGATTCTTCTTGGCCGCGGCCGACAGCGCGATGGCCTCGTCGTACTCGCGCAGACCGTCGTGGCGCCAGTTCTTGCGGAAGTACGAATGGCCGAGCAGGAGCGCAATCGTCGACGAGCGCGGCGATTTTTGGCGGAGCTGGAAGAGGGCCTGCATGGCCTCGTCGGTCTTGTTGGCGCCAAAGAGGCGCGTGGCGTCGGCCAGCGTGATTTTCTGGTTGGTCTGCGGCTTGGTGGAGGCCTCGAGCTGGATGCCCGGGGTGTTGCTCGGCGCGGTGATAGGCGCGTCGTCGCTGTCGTCGTTGTCATCGGTGTCGCCGTCGACGTGGGGCTTGGCGGCTTTGTCAGCAGCGGTTTTGTCGGCAGCGGCTTTGTCGGCAGCGGCTCTGTCGGCAGCGGCTCTGTCGGCAGCGGCTCTGTCGGCAGCGGCTTTGTCGGCAGCGACCTTGGCGCTACCTGGGTCCCCGGCTTTGGGCGCGTTTTTGTCGGCGGTGAGCGAGTCGAGCGTGCGCTTGGCCGCGTTCACGGCGCGGTTGAGCTCCTCGGTCATCTGTTTTTGTGTGCGTCGCGACGTCCGCACATAGGTCCAGGCAAAGGCGCCGCCACCGACGATGAGCAAGAGCACCGCGAGGCCAAGGATGCTGCGTGGCTTGCGCGCCTCGGCGGCCAGACGCTTCGCACTCGATGGGCTCGCCTTGCGCCCAATGGCGGTCTTGTCGAACGCCGCATCGTCGAGCGATCCACCGCCCTCGGGCGTCGCCGCCAGCGCCGTCGAGAACGCCTTGGCCGAGGCCCAGCGCTTGGCCGGCTCTTTCTCGAGCGCACGCAGAATCGCGGCATCCAGCGCCGAGGAAATGCGGGCCTCGGGCGCAGCCTTGCGCGGCGACTCGGGCGGCTCTTCCATGTGCATGCGCATCACGGCCATGGCCGAGTCGGCCACGAACGGCTTCTGTCCGACGACGAGGTGATACAAGATGACACCCACGGAGTAGAGGTCGGCACGCTCGTCGGCGGGCGATCCCTTGGCCTGCTCGGGCGACATGTAGCCGGGCGTCCCGAGCGCGAGGCCCGTCGTGGTGAGCTGGGTCGCGCCCTCGGCGGCCATCTTGGCCAGACCAAAGTCGAGGATCTTCACCGCGTCCCCGTCGGCGAGCAGAATGTTGTCCGGCTTCAGATCGCGATGCACCACGCCGCTGTCATGTGCGTGGCCCACACCCGTCAAGATCTGCTGCACGATCTGCACCGCGCGCGCGGTCTTGATCGCGCCACGTTCGACGAGCTCGGCGAGCGACTTGCCCGACAAGAACTCCATCACCAGATAGGGCACGCCGCCGGAGATGCCAGCGTCGAGGATGGCGACCAGATGGGGATGTGCCGAGAGCTTGCGCATCGCCTGCACTTCGCGCTGGAACCGCTTGACGAAGTCGGCGATGCCGGCAAACGCTTCGTGCAAGAACTTGACCGCGATGGGCTTCTGCGTGTCGGTGTCGATGCCCTTGTAGACGATGCCCATGCCGCCGGCGCCAATGCGCTCGTCGAGACGGAAGCGGCCGAGCATGGTTCCGACCTTGACGTCTTTGGGATCGTCATCGGAACTGTCGTCGGAAAGTAGGGGACCGCTCGCCACGCGCCAAATCGTAGCGCAACCACAGTTTTCCGCACGCGTCGAAAAACGTCAGCTCTCTCACGAATGGACCATGCGTTGTACCGAATCGATCGGCGAAATATGATGGTCTATGGCAAAACCACCTCCGCCCCCTTCTGATGACGAGCAGTTCCTGCTGACTCCGAAGAAATCTGGAGGCAGCGTGATCCCTTGGGTCGTCGCTGTGGCCGGGTTTGGCGCGGCCGGCGGCATCTACGCCGGCATGCTGCGACCTGCCCAGCAGCGCGAGCAACACGCCGTGGCCGAGGTCGCCGAAGCCAAAAAAGCGCTGGTCGAGGCCAAGAAAGATGCCGACGCCGGCAAAGCGGCGCAGGCCGAGCTCGACAAGAAGAGTGAAGAGAACAAGGGCCTGCGCGACGATCTCGCCAAGACGGTGGCCGAGAAAGCCGACGAGCAGAAGGTCCTCGACAAGCTGAAGAAGGAGCTCGGCGACGGCGGCGAGGTCAAGGGCGAGGGCGCGCAGATCACCCTCACGCTCGTCGACAAGATCTTGTTCAAGAGCGGCGCGGCCGATCTGACCCCGCAAGGCGAAGAGGTCTTGAAAAAGCTCGGCGTGGTGTTGAACGGCATGCCGGACAAGATGATCGAGGTCTCCGGCCACGCGGACAACCAGGCGGTGGAGAGCGCGATCAAGGAGCTGTATCCCACCAACTGGGAGCTCTCGACGGCACGCGCCACCAACGTGGTGCGGTTCTTACAGGACGTGGCCGCAGTCAAGGCCCGCCGACTCAAAGTCGCCGGTTACGGCTCGACGCGGCCGGTAGCCAGCAACAAGACGCCGGCCGGCCGCGCCAAGAATCGCCGCATCGAGATCTTGCTGTTGCCGGAGAAGGTCAAAGTCGTGAAAGGCGACTTCGCCGACGAGATCGCGGCAGCGCAGCCCAAAGCGGGCGCACCGACGGCGACGCGGCCGAAGGACGCCGATCGGCTCAAGGCGGTGGCGGCCGCAAAGGCCAAGGCCAAGCCGGTACCGACGAAAGTGGCGGCGACGACCAAGAAGCACCGCTAAGAAGGCGCCGTGAGTCTGTAAAAGAGATAAGTGATGGGCGGGACCGTGAGTGATTCCTGGTGGAACAGGCCCAGCGCTGGGTATCCCAGCGACGAGAATGGGTCTGGCGCGTGCGAGACTGGCCGGCCGGCGCGCGCGGCGTGGATGGCGTGGTTGCGTACGGCGTAGCGGACTGCGTTGCGGATCTCCGTCGGTGTACGTAGGACGTGCGCGTGGTAGCGGTCGGCGAAGACGGAGCCTCGGCGTTGCATGACGCCGTTGAGCGCGCGGGCCATGCGGATGGTGATGGCGTGCATGCCCTTGGCCAGCGTGGTGGCGTCGGTGGCCTCGACGATGAGGTGCAGGTGGTTGCCCTCGACGCCGAAGTGGCAGAGGCGCATGCCGAAGCGATCGCGGGCTACGCTGAAGGCGCGGGCCAGCGCGCGGAAACAGCGACGGGAGCGCAGGTTGTAGACGTGGGGGCGCAGGCGTAGGGTGACGTGGACCGCGGCGTTTTTGAAACGGCTGCGGCGTAGGTGGGTGACGCCGGGATGTGGCGTCTTCTTCCGGCCGGCGCCCTGACGGCGACCGCCCCAGCCTGCCGTCCTGGGCAGCGCAAGCTGCACAGTGAACCGTCGCTGACGGGCACGACTGCGGCGATTGGTGGTCGCTGGGGCCATATTTACTAGACTAGGAAAGTTACCTGCTGGAATCAAGATGTTTTACTGGTTTTTGTTTGGTGGACACGGCTTTCGGACGCTGTGTGTTTGGCGGCTGGGGACAGCCGGTCGACTGGAGTTGGGGTGGCCTTGGGCTGACCCCAGCCTTGGACAACACCCCGACGCACGGAGGGTTAGGCTTGGTTGTCCACAACCACACAGCGACGGGGGAAATGCGTGTTCTGCTTCGCAGAAACAGAGGTCAGAAAGGCGACGGCGCCGTCAGAAGTAGGCTTTTACCGTGAGATTCAGATTGAAGGGCACGCCTGGGGTGAAGTGCACGTCTGGGACGCCGCTGCGGGTGGCCAGGGTGGCGCCGCACGCGCTGTAGTTGGAGTTGGCCGGGTTGTTGACCTCGTCCCTGGTGCACGAGTTGTTGCCGAACTGCGCCTCTCTCCACGTGCTGTTGAGTAGGTTCTGGATGGCAAAGCCCACTTCCAGCCAGTGCCAGCGATAGGCGCCGTACAGATCGACGATGAAATAGCCCTGGGCGTTCACGCGGTTGGGTTGGGTGGGATTCAACGTCACGTATTCCTCGGACGTGGTGTTGAAGGCTGGCCGATCGCCGAGGTAGCGGAAACGCAGGCCGGCACGGATGCCGGTCTTGTGCTTCACCGTCACGCCGCCGGTCATGTAGATCTTGGGCGCCAGCGCCACCGCGCCGCCGTTGCCGTGATCGGGGACCGCCGTGGCGTTTGACTGCGCCAGATCGAAATCGAAGAACAGCCACGGCAGCGGTTGCGAGCGCACCTCGAAGTCGAAGCCATAGCGCTCGGTCGGATCCGACGGCTCGAAGACGCCTCCGTCGCCGGAGAAGACCGTCTCGTTCTCCAGATAAGACGCCCAGAATGCCGCAGCGACGGTGAAGTATTGTCGGAAGCTATAACGCGCGCCTAGCTCACCGCCATAGATGCGCGGCACGGTGTTGACCACGGACCCGCCCGGCGTCGTGCGACCATCTTGTACGGCGATGCGCGCGTCGTTGGAGTGAAAGCCGGTGCCGAAGTTGAGATAGATGTCGAGCGGGCGCACCGGCGTGAAGACGAGCGTCGCTTTCGGGCTGAGCAGCGACTTCTGCTTGGTGCCCGAGGTTGCCGAGGCATCAGCACCGAGTGTTTCGCCTTTGTCGTCGACGTTGAAGCCGAAATAGTCGGCGCGCAGACCGACGATCACGCGCAGCCAGCGGGTGAAGACCACGTCCTCCTCGACGTAAGCGCCCAAATTGAGCACCGACGCAGCCACATTGTTGCCGAACGAGAATGGGCCCCCATCGACATGGCGCTGGAGGCGCTTGCGGAAGTTGCCGTCCTGCGACGTCGCGTCCCACAGATTGACCTCCGTGCTGTCGAAACGGGCCTGCGCACCGAGGGTGGTACGGAAGCGGATGTTCCGCCAGCGCGAGTGCACGTGATAGGCGAAGTTGCCGCCGAAGACGTGGCGGTCGTCGTTTTGCTCGATCTCGTCGCCGTGCACTGGGTCATTGGCGAAGAACGTGAAATCGTTCCACAACGACAGCCGATAGCGCACGTAATACAGGCTCACGTCGACCTCGTGCTTGGGATCGCGATGATGCAGAAACGCGGTCACCATCTCGCGCTGGGTCTGCCCGCCCTCCGACGGGTCGATGGCGCCGAACTGGCCCAATCTGCCGGCGTCGACCTCGCGCGACGGAATCTGGCCCGAGCCGGTCCAGCCCGATCCGTACGCCGAGAACAAGACGCCGAACGAGGTCTGCTTCGAGAGGTCATACGACACCTTGGCGATGATGTTGTAGCGGAACAGCTTCTCCGGCGTCTCGAACGGGCCTTGATCCCGCGCGACCTCGACGGCAATCCAGGGATGCAGCTTCGACGCCCAGCCGCCGAGCTTCGGCGACGCAATGGCCACGAAGCGCTCCTGCGCCACCAGCTTGCAATTGTCGATGCCGCCCGCGCAGCCCTGGGTCGGAAAACCGCCGAACGTGAGCTGCACCGACGAAGAATCGAACTCTTTGCGGGTGACCAGATTGACCGCGCCTGCCGTCGAGAAATCGCCGTAGCGGACGTCGTAGGGCCCTTTGACTACATCGATCTGCTCGATGGCCTCGGGGATGATCCAGTGCAGATCGCTGAAGCCTTGCCCATGTGCGTGCGTGGGCAGGTTGATGGGCACGCCGTCGACGAAGATGCCGACGTCGGTGCCGTGGTCGGCGTCGAAGCCGCGTAGAAAGAGCTGGTCGGCCTTGCCACCGCCTTGATGCTGGACCGCGAGGAGGCCAGGCACCACGCGCAAGATATCGTTGGGTGAGGTCTTGGGACGGAGATCGAAATCCAGGTTGCGGATGGTCGACGACGACGCCGCGCTCGACGGGCCACGTGCCTGGACGGTGGACTCGAAGGTGGGCTGCGGAGTCGGTGTGGGCGGTGGCATCTCGTTGGCGGCAGGCTCGGCCGTGGTTTCTGCGGACAAATGTGGCCGGACGGTGAACGTCTGATCGAACAACACCGTCGCTGCGATGGCCGTACCGCCGCGTGTCGCTGGGCGAAAACGAAATTTCTTGGCGGCGACCATGGCGGCTTCGTCGAGCTCGTGGCTGACTCCGCGCACCAGCTTGACGTCGCTGACCGAGCCGTCGGCCGCGACGCTGATCTCCAGGCTGACCGTGCCGCCGATGCCGGCCTGGCGTGCGACTTCGGGATAAGGGACTTCGGTGCGCTCGACGAGGACGGGCGCAGTGACGGCGTTGGGCGCCGGCTCGGGCGGCTCATTGGGCTCATGAGCGTGTACGAAGCTCGGGTACAGCGACGACAAACCGACCACGGCCATGCAGCCGAGCCGACAGAAAAGACGGGACATAGAACCTCCAAGACGCAAAGCGACCGGCGGAGCTCTCACGGGAAAAGGCTGTTGTGGAGAAGAGCTAGGCGGGTGGTGCGCGCGAGGCGTAGTGGCGGCGGAAGGCGGGCTGATGCGGGGTGGAGATGTGCGCGGCAAAGGCCGCGTCGTGCGGCAGCGACGGTGGTGGCAACATCGGCGTCGACGGCAGCAGCACGGCTACGCCGAGATGCAGAAGGCCGCCGTCACCGTGGTCCTGTGCCGGATGATGATGAGACCGATCGAGCGCTGCGTCGGCGAACGACCGATTCGCATCGCAGGTAGCCAGATCGTCGGCCAGCGTGTAGGCCGCCAGCTCGCAGTCGATGACGGCCACACCAGCATGCGCCACGTCGCTGAGCTCGAGCGCGGCCAGATCGGCATCGAAGGCGTGATGCTCGTCAGTAAAAACCGCGCCCGTCAGCGGGTCATGCGCATGATCCGTGCCAAAACGCGCATGGTGCTGCTGATGGAGGCCAGGGACGACCAACGTTGCCAGCGCCCATCCGACCAGCCCAACCACGGCCGCCCAGCGACGATAAGCTCGGTGTTCGCGTCGCGTCATTCCGCCATCAAGCTCTCGATACAAGCCTCGACGTCGGGCTTGGACCAGTCGCGGTCGCTGACGATGAACGCGCGCACCTGGCCGCGCTTGTCGATGAGGAAGCTCTCGGGGAATTTCTCGGTACCGAACTGCTTGGCCACGGCCTTGGGCGTGTCGAGCAGGATCTCGAGCGGCGTGCCGGCCTCGAAGAACTTGCGGATCTCCGGCCAGCCGTCGTCGACGCTGATGGCCAAAAGGCGAAACGGCTTGCCGCGCATCCGCGTGACCAGCTTCTCCATCGACGGCATCTCGACGGCGCAGGTGGCGCACCAGGTGGCCCAGAAGTTGACCAGCACCACCGTGCCACGCAGCGACGACAACGACAGCTCGCGACCGGTGAAGTCCTTGAGCGCGAACGCGGGCGCAGCGACGGGAAACGTGCCCAGTACTGGGCTGGTCGGCGTCGGGGTGAGCACCTCACACGCCGCCTGACTGGGCCGCAACGCGCCCATCATGGTCCGCTGCACGGCATCGGGCACGGCCAGCACGAACAGCACCAGCAACAGCCCCGCGATGGCCACGCCGCTCACCCACGCTACCACCCGCACCGGCGACAGCACCGACGGGCCATCGGTCGGAGTCGGCTTCACGCCTCTACCGCCAAGATTTTCTCGCGCAATACCGCCGCATCGACCCGATAACGGGCCACTTCTTCGTCACCGACGAAGACCAGTGGAATCAACGTGCCGTAATCGGCGGCCAACATGGCGTCGCCGTCGATGTCGACATAGGTCAGCTCGAACGGCAGAGACTTCTGCATCTCGAGGACGGCCTCCTTGGCGACGTCACACAGATGACAGCCCTTCCGCCCGTAAATGACGACGTTGGCTACGACGGCGGCCATCAGTCGATCGTCACGCCGAGCACGTCGGCCATCTTGCGCAAGGTGCCCATGAGGTCGGCAAACTGCTCTGGCCGGAGCGACTGCGGCCCGTCGCACAGCGCGCGCGCCGGGTCGGGATGCACGTCGACCATGATGCCGTCGGCGCCCACCGCCAACGCCGCCCGCGCCACCGCCGGCACCGACAGCGCGTCGCCCGTCGAATGCGACGGATCGACCACGATCGGCAGATGCGACAGCCGCTTGATGAGCGGGATGGACCCGAGGTCGACCGTGTTGCGCGTCATCGGCTCAAAGGTACGTATCCCGCGCTCACAAAGGATCACCTGATAGTTCCCGCCTTTGATGATGTACTCGGCAGCCATCAAGAATTCCTCGATGGTCGACGACATGCCGCGCTTGAGCAGCACGGGCTTGCCCGCCTTGGCCACTGCTTCCAGCAAGGCAAAATTCTGCGCATTGCGCGTGCCAATCTGCAAAATGTCGGCGTATTCGGCGATCTCGGCCACGTGGGCCGGGTCCACGACTTCGGTCGTCACCGGCAAGCCCGTCGCTGCGCGGGCTTCGGCCAGGATTTTCAAGCCTTCGAGCTTGAGACCCTGGAACGAATACGGCGAGGTGCGCGGCTTGTAGGCACCGCCACGCAGAAAGCGCGCGCCAGCCGCGACCACCGACTTGGCGCAACCCACCGTCTGCTCGCGACTCTCGACGGCACATGGCCCAGCGATGATGCCGAACACGCCGCCGCCAATCCGCGATGGCGTCCCGCCCGGCCCAGGTAAGGACACCTGCGTGTCGTGGGGATGCGTCTCGCGGGAGGCCAGCTTCCAGGGCTTGGAGATCCTCAGCGCCTCGACGACCCCCGGCAACATGGTGAACGCCGCAGGATCGACAGGCCCAGCATTGCCGGTCACAGCGACGGCAACGCGCTGCGCCCCCGGCATCTTGTGCGGCACATAGCCGAGCTCTTTGACACGGTCAGCGACGCGGTCGACATCTTCGGAAGTGGCATTCGGGTGCATCAGGATCAACATGGCGACGACAGGATATCACCGATCGCTGCGGCGGCTCGCGGCGCTTCCGGTTTCACAGGGAGGGGGGAGGCGGAAGCGGGAGATCGGAGGGAAAAAAAAGGCCGGGATCCTGGGGATCCCGGCCGAATTCCTGACTAGTACCTGACAGCTAAGGCTACTTGCCCTTCTTCTTCAGCTCCTCGTCGATGATCGTGGCGAAGCTGGCGAACGGCATGGCACCGGCCACCTTGCGACCATTGATGAAGAACGTCGGCGTGCCCATGCCACCACCGAGGGAGTTGGCGTACTGCACGTCGGCGTTGACCGCGGTCTTCTCCTTGCCGGAGTCAAGGTCAGCCTTGAACTTGTCGACGTTCAGGCCAATCTCGGCGGCGAACTTCTCGAAGTTGGGGCGGTCGAGGTTCTGCTGGTTGGCAAACAGCTTGTCGTGCATCTCCCAGAACTTGCCCTGCTCGTTGGCCGCGGCCGCAGCCTCAGCAGCGGGCATGGCTTTGTCGTGGAACGGCAGCGGGAAGTTGCGGAACGACAGGCGAACCTTGCCTTTGTACTTGTCCTCGATCTCCTTGATGGTCGGCACCACGCGCGAGCAGAACGGGCACTGGAAGTCGGAGAAGATGACGATCTGAACCGGGGCAGTCTTCGGGCCCACCGACGGCGCATTGCCAGCGTCGACCTTGTAGACCTTCTTCGAGTCCTCGTCGTCGCCGCCGCCAGCCGGAGCCGCCGGAGCCGCCGCAACCTCGGTCTTGGCGTCTTTCTGGATGGTGTCGTAGAGCTTGGCGACAGGCGTGCCCTTCTTGATGAGCGCGTCGGCGTTCTTGATCTCCTCGTCGATCTTGGCCTTGAAGGCCTCGTACGGCTGCGCACCGACGAAGGACTTGCCGTTGATGAAGAACGACGGCGTGCCGCGGGCGCCAATCTTGTTGCCCTCGGCCTGCTCGGCAAGAACCTTGTCCTTCCACTTGTTCGAGTCCATGTCCGACTTGAACTTGTCCATGTTGAGACCGATCTCGGCGGCGTACTTGTCGAGATCCGGACGGGCAAGCGCCTGCTGGTTGGCGAAGAGCTTGGCGTGCATTTCCCAGAACTTGCCCTGGGCCTTGGCCGCCAGAGCCGCCTCGGCCGCACCCTGCGCGTTGTTGTGGAACGGCAACGGCAGCTGCTTGAAGGTCACGCGGACGTCGTTCTTGTAGTCCTCGAGGACCTTGGTGATGGTCGGCTCGACGCGCGAGCAGAACGGGCACTGGAAGTCCGAGTACTGGACGATGGTGACCTTGGCGTTCTTGGCGCCCTTGAGCGGGCCGTCACCGACGGGAGCGCGGTAGACGGTGTTGGGATCGGGCTCGCCAGGACGCGGGCCGGCAGGAGGAGCCGCCGGGGCCGCTTCGACCTTCTCTTTGCCGTCTTTGATGAGCTCAGCATAAAGGTTGGCCGGCTTGACGCCTTTCTTCAAAACGGCATTGGCGTTCTCGATTTCCTTGTCGATGACGGCCTTGAAGGCCTCTTTCGGCTGCGCGCCACGGAGCGACTTGCCGTTGATGAAGAACGACGGCGTGCCACGTGCGCCGAGACGCTCAGCGACGCCCTGGTCCTCTTTGATCGACGCGGTGTACTTGTGGGAGGCATAGGCCGCCTTCCGCTTGCCGACGTTGAGGCCGAGCTCGGTGGCGTATTTCTCGTAGGTCTGGTCGTCGAGCGAGCCCTGGTTGTTGAAGAGCTTGTCGTGGAACTCCCAGAACTTGCCCTGCTCGCCAGCGGCCATCGCAGCCTCGGCAGCCGGGGTCGCGTTGTTGTGGAAAGGAAGCGGGTTGTTCTTCCACACGAAGCGGATGTCCTTGCCGTAATCCTTCTCGAGATCGTTGAGGGTACCCTCGACGCGCGAGCAGAACGGGCACTGGAAGTCGGAGAAGATGACGACCGTGACCTTGGCGTCCTTGTTGCCCTTGGCCGGCGAAGCACCGACAGGAACCTTGTAGACCAGGTTCGGATCCGGCTGCGCGGGTGCGGGCGGCTTCTTGGCGCCGTCGGCGGGCTGCTGCGGCGCGCCAGCGGCCTGCTTGCCGCCCTTGGTGATGGCGGCGTAGAGCTGGCCGGCATTGACGCCGTTCTTCAAAGCCTTGTCAGCGACGACAAGCTCCTCGTCGATGATCTTCTTGAAGGCGTCGAACGGCTGCGCGCCCGAGAGCGGACGGCCGTTGATGAAGAAGTGCGGGGTGCCGTTGGCGCCGAAGTTGGTGCCTTCCTTGGAGTCGGCAGTGATGGCGGCCATGTACTTGTCGGTGTCGAGGGCGTCCTTGACGAACTGCGCGTCGAGGCCGATCTCCTGGCCGTACTTCTCGAGGTTGGGGCGGTCGAGGGCCTGCTGGTTCTTGAAGAGCTTGTCGTGCGCCTCCCAGAACTTGCCCTTCTCGTTGGCGGCGCTGGCGAGCTTGGCGGCCGGGGTGGCGTTGTTGTGGAAGGGGAGCGGCTGGTTCTTCCACGCCACGCGGACGTCTTTGCCGTAGGTCTTCATGATCTGGTCGACGGTCGGCTCGACGCGCGAGCAGAACGGGCACTGGAAGTCCGAGTACTGGATGATCGTGATCTTGGCGTCTTTGTTGCCCTTGACGGGCGCTTTACCGACGGGGACCGCGTAACGCTCGACGCTGGCGTCGGGCATGGCCGCGGCGGGAACGACCGCCAGAGGCGAGTCGCCGGAGCCGAACAGGCCTCCTCCGGTGCCGGTCATGTTGCCGATGAACCACCCGGCAACGAGTGAGATCAACATTCCTATGATGGCTGTGCCTTTGCTCATGTTTCAAGTCTCCTAAGGGAACGGGACGCACACGACATTCGTCGGCGCGCGGGATACCACAAATACGGAAGTCTTGGCGGGTGCGACTAGACGCGGGGCGGGCGGTCGAGACGTGGTGCGGTGGGGCAGATGAGGGCGTTCTCCGTCGCTGTGCCAAGTGGCAAGCGCGACTCGGAATGGACAAAACGGACTTCGGTCAAAAGCGCCGGATCCGAATGACCGGCATACGAAGACACGCCAAGCGGCGCATGATCGTCAGAAGTCCCGACAGAAGAGTGATGGTGCAGCGGCAAGGTGGGTCGCTCGGCACGGAACCGGGCCGGCATGCGCGCCATCGGCGACGCCGATTTGGGCATGTCGCAGGTGCCAATCATGTCCCCGACCCACACGCTGGCCAACGGGTCATTGCAGTCGAGAAAGGCCGGCGGAGGCGACGGCTTGTGGCAGTCGCTGTGGTCGCTGTCATCACCATAGGCAGGCATCACGACCGCGTCGGCCGCGTCGACTAGCGACATGCTGAGGTCGGCTTCGTCGCAGGCCGCCTCGTCGTAGGTGCTGGCCACATGATCCACGCGCGGGGCAGCCGGGCCGGCGGCCACGACTGCAGCGAGGATCACGGGTGCGAGCACCATGGTCGTGTAGCATACCTGCCGACAGCCAACTTGCAAGCCACGAGGTCGCTACCATGCTCGCACGTCTACTGCAGTCTCTTGCCGTGGTGGTCGCCGTCGCCGCGATTGAGTCCATGCCGGCCGAGGCGCAGCCTCTCGTCGCTGTGGCCCGGTTTCAGAGCGGTGATCTCATCCAGGGTCCAGGCCTCGCAGCGCTGTCAGCCAAAGGCGTGCTGCTCACCTTCGACAAAAACGGCGTTCGCAGCGACAAGCTCACGCCCAAGCTGCTCGGCGCTCACGGCGACGGTCGCATCCTCTGGGGCCGGACCTTTCTCGTGGCCGTCGGTGACCCAAATCGTTTTGGCCGGCCGAACGACAAGAAGCCGAAGTCGGTGTTCGGCACCATCGAGACCGTGCGCGCTCTCGGCAGGAGCGAGGTCTGGCAGGTGACGGTCGACAACATGCCAGAGCTGGCGCTGGTCGACCACGAAGATCATCTCCGCCGTTTACCGTCGCTGCCATTGATTGGGGAGCCGCCGCCGGGTCTGTCGGCGATCGGGGCCAGCGCGTGCACCAAGCCCATCCCGTGGCGTTTGAGTCGCGGGCCGGGCGGCGCCGCGGCCATGATCATGGAGTGCGACGTGCGGACCGATTTACGTATCGAGACCATCCACTCCGAGGGCACGACGACGGTCAAGCGCTACAAGGCACTCGGCCCGTACGATTTCGAGCCCAATGAATTCGTCATGCTCAGCGACGGCACGCCGGTTCTGGCCGGCCGAAAATCGGGACACTTTGCGTTGGCGCGTGCGGTGGCCGACGGCTCATGGAACATTCAGACCACGACCGATGCGACGACCCTGGTGACGTCACTCACTGTCGACGAAGCCGGCCAGATCTGGTCGATTGGCCTCGGCGCGGGCGCAGACGGCAAAGATGTGTGGACCCTGCGCCGCGGCCTCGACACAGTTCCCATCGCCACCCCCGACGGCCAAGCGCTGGCGCCACGCGAGCTGGTCAGCGACTTCAACATCGGTGTGGTCGTCAAAGCCCGCGTCGTCGGCAGCGACTACAAAGATCCCTACTGGCTCATGGCGGCGCACAAGCCGCGTGGACCGTTCATCGACCTGCCATGAGTGGATTCTTGGGCTAGCATTTCGCATGCGGATTGGCCTCGTGTTGTTTCCCCAGCTCACGCAGCTCGACCTGACGGCGCCGTACGAGGTCTTTGCGCGCATTCCGGGGGCGACGGTAGAGCTCATTGGCGCCGAGCGGGGGCCGGTGAAGAGCGAGTTTGGCCTCACGCTGACAGCGACGGCGGCGCGCGCGGAGATCGACGCCTTGGATGTCGTTTGTGTGCCGGGTGGGCCGGGGATTGCGGCGCTGTTGGCCGATCCGGCCTGGCTCGATTGGCTGGCCAAGATCGGCGCACACGCGTCGTGGGTCACATCGGTGTGCACCGGGGCTTTGGTCCTTGGCGCGGCCGGGTTGCTCGACGGATATCGGGCCACCACCCACTGGCTCTCGCTGGATCTATTGCCGCTGTGTGGCGCAGTGCCCGTCGCTGAGCGCGTGGTCCGGGATCGCAATCGCATCACGGGTGGCGGCGTCACGGCGGGGCTCGACTTTGCACTGACGCTAGCTGGGATCTTCGTCGGCGACGGCGCCGCCCAGAAGATCCAGCTGCTCATCGAATACGCGCCGGCACCGCCGTATCCCACGGAACGCGCCGCGTATCCCCAAGAGACCGCGCGCCTCGTCGAGGAACGCCGCGCCATCCAGGCGGAGCGTGCCCGCCTCATCACCGCGGCGCGAGATCGCCGCTAGACATGAAAGTCGCGATCACCTCCGATCTCCACGTCGACCACCATCCCGAGGTGTCGTCGCTGGTCCTGGCCGAGGTCCTCCGGCGCACCGACGGCGCTGGGGCCGATCTGTTGATCATTGCCGGCGATCTGACCCACCACGAAGATCGCCTCGAACAGGCCCTCGCCACCATGCGACCAGCCGCCCGCGCCGCCGTCTTCGTCGCTGGCAACCATGATCTATGGGTCAAAAAAGACCCCACCGAGCCCACCTCGCGAGATCGCTATGAGCGCATCGTGCCCGACCGGGCGCGCGCGGCCGGCTTTCACGCCGTCGGTGCCGGGTCGCTCGTCGTCGACGGCTTTCGCATCGTCGGCGTCACCGGCTGGTACGACTACACCCTGCGCAACCGCGAGCTCGACCATGTCTTCGCCATGGACGACTACCGACGCGGCAGCTGGGGACGCCTGCGCTGGAACGACAAGCTCCACATCGTGTGGCCCGGTGACGACGGCGATCTGCTCGACGACACCGCCATTTGCGCCGCCCAGATCCGTTCGCTCGAGAGCCAGCTCGACGCGGATCCGACCACGCCCACCATCGTGGTCACCCATCACCTACCGTTTCAGTCATTGACCACTTCCAAGGGGGAGCCGCCCTGGGATTTTCTCAACGGCTTCATGGGCTCGGCCCACCTCGGCGAAGCCATCTTGCGCACCCCTGGCGTGCGCCTCGCCGTCGCTGGCCATACCCATTTTCGAAAAAGCGCCGTGCTCGACGGGGCAGGCGGCCCAGGCAATCCAGTCCGCGCCGAGGTGAGCCCCATCGGCTACCCCCGTGAGTATCGCCGGGGCCAACAAGACCTGCCGAGCCGGGTGGCCGACCGGGTCCTCTTGCTTGACGTCTGAGCGAGCGGATTGTGTTAGTTTCCCCGGCAAATGCCGCTCCTCGTGTATCGAGACGCCGACGGAATCGATCGTAGCCTTGAGCTGACTGCCGAGCCCGTCATCATCGGGCGCGCGCCGCAGTGCCACCTGCGTTCCGAAGATGGACGCGTTTCTCGACGACACGCACGCGTGTTCTGGGAAGACGGCAACTGGAATGTCGAGGATCTCGGCAGCTCCAACGGCGTCTATGTCGGCCAGCAGAAGGTCACCCGCTCGGCCATCGGCCCCGACGACATCGTGGTGGTCGGCAGCATCGTCATGCGCATCTGGCCTGACCAGGCCGGGCACGTTGCGCAAGATCAAGGTCAAGCGCAGCACCAGGAGCAATACCAGCAGCCGGAGCCCGAGCCGGCTCCGGCGCCGCTCGACATCGCCAAGCTCGTCGCTGAGCACCGTCCGGCCACCGGGCCGCAAGGGCTCATCAACGAAGAGAGCAACAACCAGTCCGAGCTGTTGCATCTGCGCGCCGAGATTCACGGCGCTCGCGAAAAGGCCATCGAGGCCGAGGCGCGCGCGCTCGACGCCTCCAACGACCTCATGCACGAGCGGCAGAAGCATGCGCAGCTCAAGCAAGAGCACACCACCATCGAGCAGCTCTATCAGTCGACCCAGGCCGAGCTCGACAAGCTCAAGTCGGGTGGGGCCGTTGGCGGTGGCGATGGCCACAACGACCAAGACGACGAAGAAAAGATGAAGCTGCGCGACGAGCGCGCCCGGCTCTTCATCGAGGTCGAGCAAATCCGCGCCTCCGAGGAGCAGAAGGTCGCCGAGATCACCGCGCTGAAAGAAAAGGTCCAGAGCCTGCAAGTCAAGACGGTGGCCGACGCACAGCAGCTGGTGGTGCTGGAGGCCTTGTCGACGGAGCGCGATCGGTTGGAATCGCAGCTGCGCGATCTGGGCTCCGAGCTGCAAGCTACGCGCGAAAAGGGCACCGGGCTCGATGATTCGACGCGCGCACTTGCCGTCGCTGAGACCGAGCGGGATTCGTTGCAGAAGCAACTGGCCGAGATCGAGCAGAGCCACGCCGAGCACAAGGCCGCCGCGGAGATCGCGCGCGAGGACAAGACCAAGGCGCAGATCGAGCGCGAGAAGGTCGAAGCGCAGCTTTCTGAGCAGCGGTCGCAGTTGCAGACGCTGCGCGACAAGCTGGACAACGCCGAGGATGATCTGGAGCGTGCGGGCTCCGATCGCGAAAAGCTCGCCAATGAGTTGCGGGAGCTGGCCGGTCAGTTGCAACAGGCCAAGGCTGCCGTCGAGAGCGCGGGTGGTGCGTCGTCGGCTGCGCAAAAGGCCGCCGAGACCGAGCGCGATGAGGCGAAGGCGGCGCTGGCAGCGACGCAACAAGAGGCTGGCGCCAAGCTGCAAGAGTCGGCCGGCAAGCTGCAAGAGCTGACCGCCGCCGTCGAAGCGGCGCGCGCCGAGGCCAAGGCGGCCCAGGATCGCGGCGGTGAGGCCGAAGCGGCGATTGCGTCGCTGCGTCAGAACGAGAACGCGCTCAAAGAGGCGCTGGCCAAGGCCGAGCACGAGCGCGACGAGGCCCATGCGTCGGCGTCGGTCGCGGCGGCGGCAATGAGCTCGGCCAACTCGGCCGCAGCGACGGCAGACTCGGAGCGCCTGCAGGCGGCGATCGCGCAGCAGCAGAAGCTGGCGGCTGAGCTCGCCGAGGTCTCCTCCGCCCGTGCGCAAGACGCGGCCGCGCTGGCCGAAGCACGCCAGAAGCTCGAAGCGTTTACAGAAGAGGCGCGTCAGAAGCTCGAGGCACTTGAAGCCGCCCGCGCTGCTGCCGTCGCTGACGCAGAGCGCCTCGGCAACGACGCCAAGCGGTTGTCATCCGAGCTCGCCGAGCTCAAAGCCGGACTGTCCAACGCCGAGGGCTCGCAGGCCGAGACCGCGCAGCGTCTGGCCGCGCTCGAGAGCGACAAGGCCAAGTTGGCCGACGACAAGGCCAAGCTCGAAGCGGCTCATGCCCAGTTGCACGCCGATCACGCCAAGCTCAGCGACGAGAAAACGCAGCTGGCCGGCGCGATGGCCGCGGCCATGTCGGCGTCTGAAGGTCAGCTCAAGGAAGCACAGGAGCGCGCCGCGCACGCTACCAAGGAGCATCAAGCGGCCGTGGCGCAGCACGATCAGGTCGCCGACGACGCCAAGCGTCTCGCCGCCGAGCTCTCCGAGCTGAAGGCCGGTCTGTCCAACGCCGAGGGCTCGCAGGCCGAATCGGCCGCGCGGTTGGCGTCGCTGGAAGGCGAAAAGGCCAAGCTCACGTCCGAGACCGCGCGGCTCGAAGCCGAGCGTGAAAAAGCGGCCACTGCTGCCGCCGAGTTGGCCGGCGCCCTCGAGAAGCTGCAAGCCACCGTCGAGAAACTGCAGTCGGCCGATGGTGCACAGAAAGCCGAGCTGCAAAAAGCGCAGATCGAGCTCGAGGCGGCGCGCACCGAGAAGACCCAGGTCGCGGCTTCGCTCGAGGCTGCCGAGGCCAAGCTGCACGCCGGTTCGTCGTCGAGCGCCGATCAGCAAAAGCAGGTCGAGACGCTAGAGGGCGATCGCAAGAAGCTCACCGAAGAGCTCGCCCATGTGGGCGGTGAGCACAAGGCCGCCGTCGCCGCGCTGGAGACGGCCAAGCAACACGCCGCCGAGCTCACCGCCGAGCTCACCGCCACACGGGCCAAGCTCGAGTCAGACGTGCAGGCGCTCCACAAAGAGGTCGAGGCCGCACACGCCGCGCCCAAGGCCGATCCTGCCGTCGAGGCCAAGCTGGCCAAGCTCGAGGACCTCGAGCACAAGCTGGCGGCAGCCGAAGCCGAGGCAGCACGGGTCGAAGACGAGCGTGCCCAGCGTCGGGCCGCCGAGACCGAGCGTGAGAAGGCTGAAGATCGCGTGGCCAGCCTGCAGAAAGATCTGCAGCGCGCTGTCGAGGACGGTGATGCAGTGCGCGCCAAGGTGACGGGCCTCGAAAAAGATCTGGCCACAGCACGCACCGGCGGCGGTAACGGCGGCGGAGTGCCACCTGCCGCCACCGAGCTGGCGTCGAGCCTCGGCGATCGTTTGGCCGAGCTGCGCGCCCATCTGCGCGCCGCCAGCGACGAGACCGCAGTCATGGCCTCGTCCGATTCGGTCCAGGTCGTCGCCGACGCGCTCAGCCAGGCCCAAGAAGCGCTCGAAGGCGCCCGCGGCGACGTGACCGAGGTCAAAAAGCTCCTCGGCGCCTGAGCCGTTACTCGGGCTCGCCGAACGGCTTGGGTGGGCGTGGCTCGCCCTTGACGAAGAAGGTTAGAAAGCGGGCGCTCTTCGGCGGCGTGAACCCCATGCCGCACATCGGGCAGTCCCCGACCTTGTCCCAACGACTGCCTGGCGGGGCGTCTTCTCGCAGCCGATGCACGGTAGCGCGATCGGGCTTATCGACGCTCAGCGTCGACGAGGGCAGCACGTTGGCGAGCATGGCGCCCACTGACTCGATCTCGCTGTCGACGGATTTGTTGGCCGTCGCTTGGTCACCGCGCCGTGCCATCTTGATCGGTGGGATTGTGGCATTGACGGCGCGCACCGACGTCGCGTCGAAGTAGAGCGCCCACGGCTCGCCGCTGGTGCCGGGCGCATTCACATCTTTCATTGGCGCGCACACCACCTCGAGTCCCGCCAAGAGATTGAAATGCGCTGGATTGCTGTGCAGCAAGAACGATCCCCAAGCCTGCCCGCGGAGGTGGCGCTGGTTGACGTCTGCGGGCACCACCAACACCAAGAGCGACCGCCCACTCTTGCGCGCTTTCGTCAGCACCGCGTCGAGTTCGGCCGGCGCCGGCTGGAGCTTGGTCGTGCTCGCGTCACCGAACGCGTCGCGAATGAATTTCGGCCCAGCCATGAGGCCCAGCATCACCCCAGCCCCGTGTAAAAACCCGCGCCTGTTCATTCGCTCACCAGCTTGGCACCGTCGAGACAGACATGCAGCCGGTGCTGAAGTCGATGGTGAGCTCGATGCGCCCGCCGTCGTCGCTGATGCGCGGCTCCTCAGCGACGACGCCCCAGTCTGCGACCAATCGTTGCGACGCAGCCGCGAGCGCGGCCCTGCACGCTGTCTTGGTGGACGACGGAGTTTGGTCGGCCCGGGCCGCACAAGAGAGCATCGCCATCAACAACACGCTGCGCATGCCTCTTCCTACGCTTGCGCCGAATCCGACCTACCTCGACACCCCGTTTTCCGAGGAAGGTTTTCGAAGGTCAATCGTAGGTTTCGATGCTCCAACAACACACCTAGGAGCAGGAGGATCCAACATGAATAGCAAGGCTGGTCAGATGGGCGGCGGTATGGCGTGGGCATTTCCGTTGCTGGCGGTGGTCGTGGCTCTCGGCGTGAGCTTCCTCTCGCTCAAGGTCGACCTACCCGGCAAGCTGCTCTACGCGGTTGATTTCGCCCTCTTCGCCGGCGCTGGCTGGGCCGCGGTCTTCCTGACCAAGGCCGGCAAAGGCGCAGGCATTGGTGCCTCGATCTTCGGCGCCATCGTCCTCGCCATCGGCACCTACCTCATCACCGCCGCCGTCGTCGCTGCCGCCGCCACCAAGGGCATCGACACCACCGACGCCAACGGCCTCAAGAACGGCCACGTGGCCCTGCAGGCTGGCGCAAGCGCCGTCGCTGGTGCCTTCGCCGGTATCCTCGTCGCCGTCGTCAACTTCTTCATCGCGCTCATCGCCGGCATCGTCGGCGCCGTCGCTGGTGGCAACATGAAGCAGAAGGCGCTCAGCGAGAACGCCCTGACCACCGTTGCCCAGGCTGCCTAATTCCCCAAACCGCAACATCGCAAACGACGTCGGCACGCAACTGCCGGCGTCGTTTTGCGTTTGCAGCAGCGCTGACCGTTTCGCTGGTCGGTGTGGCGCAAGCAGACACATCGGTGGCCACGGCCGATCGCAAAGTCACTTGCGGCGACGTCATTGCCATCTACCGCCCCAAGCTCGTCGACGGCATCCCGACCTACAACCTCCGCTTCGAACACCAAGGCAAAAAGTCGAAGTGGCTCGAGCTACAAAACCGCGTCGAAGACTTCGACCTCTTCTCTCCCGACTGCAGCCGCGTGATGCTCCTAAAGTCGCGCTACGGCCCCGTCGACGTCGTCTCTGTCAAACGCTTAGACGCCTATCTGCACGGCGCCAAACCCGACTTCGTCCTAACCGGCGACCGCTCCACCGACGGCATCACCAGCACAGGCGTCTTCCGCGACGGCAGCTGGCTCTCCAACGACGAAGTAGCCTACACCTGGGGCTGCTGCGACCCCCCGATCACGACAACGTACACGCTTTCAACAGGCAAAAAGCGCAGACAGTTCGCGCCCTCAGAAGCCCATTAACCGAGTAGTCGCTGGGGCCGATTCCCGCACCACCTACGGCTACGGCTGCTTCAGGCTGAGCTCGCCGAGATAGTCCTTCTTCCCGACGCTGACGCCGTTGTGGCGCAGGATTGCGTAGGTGTGTGCGACGTGAAAGAAGAAGTTCGGCACCGCATGCTCCAGAAAATAATCGGCACCGGACATGACCTTGCCCTGCCAGCGTGGCTGGGTGACAACGCGGGTGGCCGCACCCTCGAAGTCCTTGGCGGTGAAGCCGTCGAGATAGCCGATCACCGACTTGATGCGCGCCGACAGCTCCTCGAGCGTTTGCTCCGTGTCGGTGTGCACCGGCGCATCCTTGCCGCTCAGCCGCGACGCCGACAGCTTGGCGGTGTCACAAGCGATCTGCACCTGCTTGGCAAACGGCAACTGGTCGACGGCGAGCCGCAGATTGGCAAACACGCTGGGGTCGAATGGCTTGGCCTTGGCGTAGGCGCTCGCAGCCTCGAGCCAAGTGTTCATTTGCCCGAGCATCTTCTTCATCTGATGGAACATCTCGATATACATGCGCGCAGTGTACCTGATTCCGAAACTGCCTCAGGCGGATCCGCGCTCGCCGGAGAACGCGCCTGGCCCAGTGCCGATGGTGCGCCGATAGGCCGATTCCCACAGGTCCTCGAGCACGCCATCGAGCGCTTCGGCAGCATCGAGCGGCGCCGGCAACCACGCTCCGGCCTGGAGCTCGGAGTCGAGCTGGCCTGGACCCCAGCCGGCATAGCCGAGCAGCACGCGAAATTCGGCCGGCCCCTGTCCACGCATGAGCGCGTCGAAGGCTTCTACGGCGCCCGACGCAACCAGCTCCTCGCCGATGGCCACTTCGTGCTCACGCAACTCCGCCTGCTGGGATTCTCCGCGACGATAAATCAGCCAGCCCGAGTCGCCAGCCACCGGCCCACCGACGCGGGCCATCGCCGAAAAACGGGGCCCCACCGGCAACACGAGGTTGTGCGGCACCAGCTCCGCCTCGGTAAACAGCTCCGACACCTGCATCACCTCCTGGCCGTTGAGCACCCAGCCGAGCGCGCCTTCGGAGTCGTGTTTGCCGAGCAGCACCACCGTGCGCTCGAAGTGCGGATCACCGAGGCGGGGTGCGGCGAGAAGAAGGCCGGGGGCAAGACGCTCGAGCGACATCATCCAAAGATAGCACCCTAAGTGTGTGCTGCCTGGCCATCGTTGGACGTGGGCTCGGGCGCCGCCGGCTCCGCCTCAGCCTCGGGGGCGGACTCGCCAAGGCGGTCGAGCACCAGCTTGAAGAAGATCGGTCCGACGACCTCGTTGATGGCCACGGTGGCGATGACCAAGGCGCGCACCGACGTGCCATAGACCGGCAGCGCCCGCTCCATCATGGCGCCGATGCCGAGCGCGATACCAGCCTGCGACACGAGGCCCGACCAGCCCCAGCGACGGAGAACGGGCGGATCTTTGGTGATCCGCGTCGAGAGACGATGTCCGACCATGGTCAGAAACGCGCGACTGCCGCACAGGATGAGCGCCACTGGCCACAGCGTCTTCAAGAGCGGCAACTGCAGATGTGCGCCGGCGCCGGCAAAGAAGATGACATAGACCACCGAGCCCGCACCCTCGAGCGCATGCAGGAACTTGTCGCCCTGCTTGGAGAGGTTCTGCACGATGAAGCCAGCAACGAGAAACGTCAGCAACGGCTCGAAGTTGAGATAGCGGACCACCTCGGTGAAACCGAGCCCGAGCAGCAACAAGACTGGCAACAGCTGACGGTCGACGAAGCGGAGATAGACGCTCAGCACCAGGCCCAGCGTGGTGCCGAGCGAGATGCTGCCGAGGATCTCGTGGCCGAGGTGCGCAAACGCGGCCATCGACAGGGTGGCCCCGGGTTCGAAGAGCGGCTTGGTCAGGGTCATGACCACCGCCAGCACCACGATCACCATGACATCGGAGCTCATGACGAAGGCCAGCGTGAAGTCCATGACCGGGCCCTTGGCGCGCGTCTGGGCCATGATGCCCAGCGTCGCTGACGGGCTGCGGGTGATGGCCAGCACGCCCCACATGAGCCCAAGGCCACAGACCTCGGCCAAGGGCAGCCCCGCCGTGAAAGGCAAGAGCGGCCGCACCAGGACGAAGACGGTGGCCATGCTGGAGAGCAGGAAAAACGTCTGCATGCCCGATGCGACGAGCAGCGTGCGCAGACTTTTTTGCAGCTGCTCGAGTCGCAGCTCGGCCCCACCGGCGAGCGCGATGAGCGCGATGGCCAGCGTGTTCACGCTCGACAGCCGCTCGACCGTTTCGTGATCGAGGAGGTGGAGCGCGTACGGTCCAGCGACGGCGCCAGCGACGATGTAGGCGGTGAGGTGGGGGACCTTGAGCGGCTCGAGGAGCTCCGAGGCCAGGGTGCCGCCGAGCAGCAGAAAGCCAATCGCCGTCAGCGTGCCGAATGCGCCTTCCATTCCCGACGACAGATGGGTGACGGCGAGCATGACCGCCAGCAGCACCAGCAGCACCAACAGTTGTTGGATGCGGACCGCTACGCCGCCGCGCGCGTTGGGGTTGCTCATGCCGGTTCCCCGTCGCTGGGTGTCGCTTTTTCCTGGGCTTCGAGCTCGCCGGCGCGCTTGAGGCTCAGGCGCAAGGCCGTGGGGCCGACCAGCTCGCCGAGGAGCGCGCCGCAAGCAGCCGCAGTCAGCACGAGCGGGCCTACTCCCGTCGGAAAGCGCAGCGCAAAGATGAGGCCGATGCCGATGGAGAGGTCCCCGGTCGATAGCATGCCGAGGCCGAGCAGGCCCCGTGCGCCGACTTTCTTCGAGCCGAACACCGTGCCCAAGAGAACCAGCAACAGGAGCCGCGCGCCGAGCACCACACCAATGAGCCCGCCGAGCCGCGCCAACAGGGTCGGCTCGACGCGCGCGCCGGCGAGGATGAGCGCCGGCAACAGCGCCGGTCGCTGCGTGGGATCGACCATGAAGGTGAGCTGATCCCGTCGACGCGACAGGGCGCCGAGCGCCCAGCCCATGGCGAAGAGCACCGTCGGCACGGGCAGGCCGAGACGCGCGGTCACGCCGACGCCGAGCACCGACGTGCCGAGGAGAACACCCCACGACTGCACGGCGCGACGCTCGTGTTTCAAGAGCACCGCCGCCACTGCGCCAAGCACGGCGCCGAGGAGCACCAACGCGGCAGTCAGCGACGCGGCAGGCGACGGCAACGGCCAGGCAAAGCTCGGCCGCCAGCAGATGGCCACGCCCACCGTCAGGATCGGCACCAGATCTTTGGCCTCGGCGAGATCGGCCAGGAGCTGAGACAGGGGGCCATGGGCACCGTGTCGCTCCGCCACCCAGCGTACCGCGTTGGCCGTGGTCTCCGTCAACACCGCGGCGAGGCCCAGCGACAGCAACAGCCGGTCATTGAAGCTGAGCTCGGCCAAGCTTGGAAAATTGGGGATGGCGAACCAGGCCGTCACACCGACGGCAGCACCGGTCAGGGTGCCGACCATGATGCCGAGCACCGCGCGCCGCAGCGACAGGCGCCGTCGCCGCACCACGCCGAAATCGAGGCCAAGCACGAACGACAGCCAGCCGATCGCCACCTGCGCAGCCGGTTCCACTTGCCGCTGCAGCTCACCGTCGATGACGCCGAGCACGCTGGGCCCGAGCAGCACCCCGAGCGCCACCCACTCGACGCCCGACGGCAGGCCCAGGCCACGCACGGAACGCCCGCGCCCGAGGAGCCCAGCGAGATAAGAGACGCCAAGCAGCGCCATCAAAAAGACGAGAGAATTCACGTATCGAGCTTCCGGATGCGGCCGAAGGCCAGGCCTTCGCGGGTCAGGGCGTCGGCCAGTGCCGAGGCAAAGTCGTCTTCGCCGGGCAGCGCCGCGCCCGAGACGACATAGCGCGCTTTTTCGGCGTCGATCTCCACCAGCTCGACGAACACGGTGTGGCCCTGACGGCGCACGGCGTCACCGAGGGTCTTGCGGACCTTGCCCTGCGGCGCCTTGGGATCGACGGTGACTTCGTAGCGCGACGCCGGCGCATCACCCAGATGACGCGCTGGATGAATCAGGAGATAGAGGTGGGGCACGCGCAGCTCATTGCCCGCCTTGTCTTCGAGGCGCAGCTCGAACAACGTCACCTCGCGAATGCGGCCGGAGTGAACGCCGATTTCGACGAAATCCCCGACGGGAAGACGACGTAGGAAGAGCGCGCCGACTCCGGCGCTGAAGTTGGCCAGCACCGGCGTGGACGCGAGGCCCAGGCTCGCCACCAGCACCATGCCGATGGTCGGCAACGCGCCGTGATCCGACCCCGACAGCAGCGGCGCCACCGCCAACAGCGACATGGCGACGAGGCCAATCCGCAACACGATGCTGACCGGCCGCGCTGCGGTGACCGGCAGCCAGTGCAGCTCGATCTCGCCTTTGTGGACGCTGTCGAAGAACACGCCGACGAAGCGCAGCACCATGACCAGCGCGAACGCGGCCAGCAGCAGCAACACCAGGACCGGCAGCGCCGAGCCGGTGCGCGCCATGAACGTCCCGAGCGGCACCAGCACGTAGCCGGAGACCTTGCCCACCAGGCCCGCCGTCGACGGAAAGAGCGATAGCGCGCCGAGGATCCAGGCATAGACCAGCGCCAGTTGGACGAGTGGGGTGGCCACGCCGATCGAGGTCGACAGCGCCAGTCTCACCGTCGCTGGCGTCAAGACTTCGACGTTGCCGATGCGCAGCGCAGGAATGGTCTCTTTTTCGCGCAACAGGTCCGCTGCCCGCCGGGCGCCGCGACGGAGACCGCGCAGCACCAGGAACACGAACAGGCCCATGAGGACCACCAGCGAGAACGAGAAGACCAGGTGCGCGGTGTGACGGCGACGGAGCTCGTTCTCGAGACCAGAGCGGACGGCGGCGGCGATGGCGTCGGCGTGGACGTCGAGGGTGCTGTCGCCGGCCGCGACCGCGTCGTCGCTGCTGAGCTGGATGACGGGGGTGGTGCCGGCGTAGACCACGGCCACGTCGGCTTTTTTCTCGACGTGCACGTCGAAGGCTTTGTCCTCGTCCGCCAAGAGCTCGAGTGCGCGGCTGGCCAGGCGAACACGGCCCTCGACGCTGGTCGAGCCGCGGCCGACCCGAACGACGAAGATGCGGCGATCGCCGATGCGGACCGGGGTCTCGCGCTCGATGGTCGCTTTGGCAGGCACCACCGGCGCGACTGGCGCAGGCGGTGTGACGATGGGTGCCGGGGGCTCTGCGCGGCGTTTGGCGGGCCGCTCGACGGGTTTTGGGGCCTCGACTTGCTCGGCGGCGTCGACGGGAGGACCGCCGTCGACCATCGGTTGCGTCGGTTGCGTCGCTTGCGTCGCTTGCGTTGCGTGGGCGGTGGCGACTAGCCCCAGGAGGATGAGCGCGAGCGGGGCGACGAGGCGGGGCATCGCATCACCCTAGCGAACCACGCGCGCGGCGTAAAGCCGTCAGCGACCGAGCTTGACCAACTCGACACGGCGATTGGCAGACCGTCCAACCTCGCTCTGATTGGTGGCCACCGGGCGGCTTTTCCCTACCCCGAGGGCCTCGAGTCGCGCAGTGGCGATGCCGTGATCGACCAGCCAGCCGAGGACGGCGCTGGCGCGCTGGCTCGACAGCAGCTGGTTCCACTCGGTGGCGCCACGTCCGTCGGTGTGACCCTCGATCCGCAAGCGCAGCGTCGGGTCAGCGACGAGGAGCTTGCGGATGCTTTCCAAGATCGGCGTCGCCTCGGGCAGGAGCTCCGGCCGCCCGGTTTGGAACAGGAGGCGATGGAGGATCACCCGTCCGTCGAGCTTGATCTTCTGGGCCAGCGACGACGGATCTGCTTCGTCTACTGGCTGAGGCGGCACCGCCACGTCGGCCGAGGCGACCGCTGCAAACACGAGCCCAGCCAAGACGACCGCACGTTTCGTCATGCCTGATGATACGTTCGGCTTCGCCAACATGTCTCGGCTGCGTGCACCTTTTGATCGCCAGGCGTATTGCGGACCGGCGTTCCGGACGGTGGCGCGTGCGGCCACAGCGTTCGGCGATTGTGCAGACTGGCCCCGCGTGGAGACCTGGGCGGAGCGGTTGTCAC
>Ga0123336_10000343_pt1 | contig 47608 bp, 38 predicted proteins | sample SSSSmetaG_FD_96466 | JGI IMG/M metagenome (GOLD analysis project Ga0123336, IMG submission 96466) | Glacier valley bacterial and archeal communities from Borup Fiord, Nunavut, Canada, to study Microbial Dark Matter (Phase II) - ​SSSS metaG | ecosystem: Environmental > Aquatic > Freshwater > Ice...
CTGCCTGCTCGCAGGTATAACCGATGAATATAGTTGTGGCAGCTTTTGATATTACGGTGTCGGATAAGGGAAAAATCCTTTTTCAGCAAGACCAATAATATAAAATTACCGGTTAGCAGAAAGCATTGTGGGGAGCGAGCTAATCTCAATTACACCGATGAGTATTAAAGTGCCGGATGAAACACCTACTGCCGCCATACTTTTCGAAACCTCTTCCACCCATAAATTTCATTACCGCGCTGCTGATAAATACAAGTGCCAGGATACCGCCTACGATATTTTTTGCTTTCTGTAAACGGGGTACAACTTGTGAAATTTCTAAAAGCCTCACAGGTTTGAAATACAGGCAATACCCGTTTTTTTAATAGCCCACTATAATTTCGACATCCTTATTTTACAAGCGATTTATTGATCTCTTCCAGTTGTATACTTATTCTCATCAATAAATTATCAGTACTGGATGGTGGTGGTGGTACCGGCGTTTTAATTTTTACTTTATTGGCAAACTTCACAATCAAAAAAAGAAAGAAAGCTATTATTAAAAAAGTGATGGTAGCCTGAATAAACATACCATATTTTAACTCAGCAGAACCAACCTTAACAGCCAGCGATTTAAAATCTACACCACCGGTAAGTATGCCTATTATTGGCATCAGTATGTTATCCACCACAGCTGTTACAATCCCGGCGAATGCCGCCCCAATTACAATGCCCACTGCGAGATCCAGGACGTTGCCACGCAAAGCAAAATCTTTAAAATCTTTAAGAATTGCCATGATTTGATTTACGGGGAAGCTACGAATTATGTGTAAACATTCATGTTAAGTGTAAAATCAGTACTGACTTGTTATCAGCTATCAGTGATAGTATGACGCGTGGCTTATGTTTCGAATAAAATAACTTTGTGAATACAATTAGTTGTTTAAAAATTACTGGTACAAAAGCCTTTAAGATAATAAAGTAATTAATCATACTTGAAGAGCGGTTCTTCTGCTGGTTAAGATTTTTAAATGTCAGTTATGTTCCCCTCCTTTTTTCAAGGAGGGGAACTCCCTAAAATTTATTCATCGACCAAAGTAACTTCACGAATTAAAATACATTCATAATCAACGTTTGAATTTCCAGTTATAGAGCTGTCGGCTTTTGTCCGACGGCTTAAAGCAAACACACCAATTAACAGTTTCAAATACCTGTTACCAGTCTATCAATGCCAGCGCCAGTCCAATGGTTGCCTGCCGGTGATTATAGTCCGTCAATGTTTCACCATAACCATCGGAGATCGTCCAGTTGGCTCTTAAATTATTTATTATTGGAAACGTCCACCCTAACTGCACACTCCCACGCCCCGGATGAGAAGGCCTCAAGCCGCTGGCGGCAACCAGTGACAACTGGTGTTTATTTAAATTATAAATGACGACACCTCTCCCCCTTCCCACGAAATCAGCAATAGCCGGATTCTCATCTACCGTATCAGGTAACCTGTACCAGCCCTGAAAGAAACACCTGCCATGCATTGCGTTCAAAACCCGCGTTAAGCATCACACGGTTCCAGCTTCTTGACAAAGGCAATATCCTGCCGTTTGACTGGTGATTAAATGCAATGCTGACCATTCTTCCTGTAAACCCTAAAAAAGAATAACTGACCGGGAAATTTAATATAACCTCCGGCTCATAATTTAATTCCCTGAAGGGCCTTGATAATTTTTCATTGTATATCTGCCAGTGTGCCTGTTGCGTGTAAGCGATCCATAAGTCGGCACGGCCATTAAACATTCCATAGATTACTTTTGTCTTTAGGCTAAACTGAAACTTAGCTTCATAATTATTATAAGCTACTTTGAAAGGAAGTGTGTACAAAGGATTTTCACTCAAAGGTCTCGTATTTGGATTATCAGAATACCTTCCTGCTGTTACAAAAACCGGTTTGTACGGAGTAATGATGAAAACACCTTTGTGATGAGCTGCATCAAGCTCCCATCTTTCTGTCATGGTCTGTTGCTTTTTTAAAAACAAATCCTGCGTTTTCTGACTTAACAGTATCTCAGGCACGAGCAGCAGCAACCAAACAACATTGATATAACCGAATAGCTTTAGCATTATTCAAGTTAGTTTTATTAAAGAACAAACATAATAACAAGGATACTTTTATCTCATCATACCTTGTAACATATTATGTACAAAGTACAACTACATATCCATAGAAGTTTGAGGTTGCTATTATTTGTGGAAAAGAAGTTACTGTCACCGCGGGTTAGATGCTATGGTGTCGGACGATGGCAATATGTCATCCACCATCAATATTATACTGGCATGTATAAAAAATCGCCTGCAATTTACAAGGTCTCAGCTATTGGCAACAAAGGGGAAAGATTTACCATTTCATCATCGGTAAACAATTCTGATTCAATTAAAAATCGCATGCCTAACGGAATCTCCAAAGAAAAGCTGCTTCCTCTTCCGGGGGTAACATGCAGGTTCAGTTGGGTATGTTTCCAATATTCAAACTGATCGGCACTTATATAAAACCTGCAATCTTTAATCTCTCCTAAACAAACATCATTGCTGCCAACCCTGAGCTCCCCTTCCTGGAAACACATAGGCTGACTGCCGTCGCAGCATCCTCCGCTCTGGTGGAACATCAGAGGTTCATGCATAAGCTGTAGTTTATGAATCAACGCTTTGGCAGTAACCGTAACCGTTACTCTTGACATTGAAATAGTGTTATCCAAATTTTCCGTATTAAATTGTTAATAAAGAAACAGCGGCCATCATGCCGCTGCTCCACCCCTGCCAATCATCTGCCATTAAAAAAATCCCAACTTACTTTTAGAATAAGATATCAGCATGTTTTTCGTTTACCTGTAATAATTAAGCATCATCTTGTGGTTCTCCCTGCCGAAACCGGATTTTTGATATCCTCCAAACGGCGCATGCGCGGGATATGCGTGGTAGCAGTTTACCCATACACGTCCGGCATGTATTGCTCTTGGCACCTGGTATAATTAATGCGCATCTCTCGTCCACACCCCTGCGCCTAAACGGTACAAGGTATCGTTTGCGATAGCAATAGCTTCCTCCGTTGTTTTAAAAGTAGTGATGGAAGCTACCGGTCCAAAAATTTCTTCCTGGAAAATACGCATTTTATTATGACCCTTAAAAATTGTAGGTTTACTATTTTAGCCATACTCCATGCCACTGTTCTGATGGAAAGCTTCTCCGCCACACAACACCTGTGCACCTTCCTGTTTGCCGATATCCAGGTAACTGAGAATTTTTTTATATTGATCCTCCGATGCCTGCGTACCCATCATAACCGTTCCGTCTAAAGGGTTAACCAACTGATAGCGTTGGTACGTTTGATTACTCTCTCCATGAACCTGTCGTAAATATTTTCATGCACCAGTATCCTCGAAGAGCAGGTACAGATCTCTCCATTTTTGAGTGCAAACATTACAGCGCCTTCTACTGCTTTATCAAAAAAATCATCATCCGCGTCTGCAACCGACTCAAAGAAAATATTAGGACTTTTGCGCGTTTCCTCTCGCCGCTCTTGTAAAATCTTTACCATCGATTGGGGAGATGTTATCAAAATATTCACCACTACTCGGTGGAACCCATTCACCACCGATATAATGATCGTATCTTCTTTAACTGCAGGTCTTAATAGCCAGGTGAGATGCAGGGGCAGTCGCGGTAGTTGTACTCATGTGTTACAATTTTAATCGTTAGCTAATAACTGCAACTTCCTGAATATTTAAAAATAAATCTTTGAAGTTAATATTCTTTTATAGTACAATTGTACTTAAGGTATTGGTGGTTTTAAGCCGTTTCACTAAATTGATACTTAAATAAAATTGTATCGCAAGCCAGGAATTTTTTAAAAAGAATTGATCTGACGCATCCAAAATATTTGAAGACACTTGTTGAAAATCGCCGCGTCTTCAACCTTAACAATTGTGAATTAAATGTATTCGAGAGTTACCAGCAGGCATACAGGTTGCCACTTACATTCAACGACTTTGTTGTTACAAGTATGGTAAAAGGCAAAAAATAATGCACCTGCATAACAGGCCGGCATTTAATTACCTTCCGGGAGAAACATTGATTGTCCCGGCTAATGAAACGATGGTAATAGATTTTCCTGAAGCCGAAATAAATAATCCAACACAGTGTATCGCACTTGCCGTGGATGCAGGATATATGAACAACACAATTGATTATTTAAACAACTAGTATAACAGCGATCGTAATAATAAACATAACTGGAAACTTCAGTTTAACCAATATCATTTCGACAACGATACTGAAATAACGGATATCATCAATAAACTCATTTAGATTTGCAGCAGCACCGATACCACAAAAAATATTTATGCTGACCTTAACCTCAAAGAATTACTTAAACGATTGGTTCAGAACCAGCATCTGCTGCAGATACAGGATGAATCAGAAAACTCGGGTAACAACAGCCGTTTGCATTATGTGTTGCATTTTATTCATGAACACCTGACAGAAAAAATTGCGGTAAATACGTTGTCATGCAAAGCTTATCTTAATCGTAATGAATTTTTTAGATGGTTTAAAGAACAATTCGGCATCACTCCGTTAGATTATATCAATAAAGAAAGACTTAAACTTGCCAAGCAATTATTATCGGATAAAAAAAGCAGTATTTTAGAAGTAAGCTACCAGTGTGGGTTTGCTGATGTTAATTATTTTATCAGGCTCTTTAAAAAAAATGAAGGAATTACACCATCGCCCTATAAAAGTTGTTTATAACAGGCCCGTTTAGAATCCAATATCCATAATTTCGACATTAGTCACATTGAACAATCCTTTTAATACCGGAATATTTTCCGGTATTTTTATTTTGACAGAATAAGTTTGATGTAAATGTTTGCCAGGCATGACTTAGAAATATTTTACTTGCATCTGCCTGGAACACCAAATATTATTTTTATTTCTTCTTAAAAGTTATGTACTTTCCAAAGCTTCAAATACACTCAATACAAATGATAAGAACGCTATTTTCATTCTTAACCCTTCTTCCATTATTTGTTTCCGCACAACAACTACAACCAGATGAATTAGGCCGGTGCCAGGCAACAGCAATGCATATTACAATTATCCGCGACAATTGGGGCATCCCGCACATCTACGGCAAGACCGACGCTGATGCGGTATTTGGATTGATGTATGCCCAATGTGAAGATAACTTTAGCAGGATAGAGCAGAACTATCTGTATCAAATGGGCCGCCAGTCGGAAGTAAGCGGCGAAAGCATGTTGTATGAAGACCTGCAGCTTCAACTGATCGCCGATACCGCCGACGCTGTTAAGGAATACAAATTGAGTGCTGCCCCCTTTAAAAAACTATTGGAAGCTTTCGCCGACGGAATTAATTACTACCTATATAAACATCCTGAAACAAAGCCGAAAGTTTTTCACCGGTTCGAACCATGGTTTGCATTAATGTTCACCGACGGCAGCGTATCGGCAACCGTTACCGGAGGCATTGACTTAAATGAGACAAAGCAATTTTATTCAGGAAGATCTGATAAATCAGTGACAGACATATATCGTCCAGGCCCGGATAAAAACAATGAAGAAAAGGAGACCGGCTCAAACGGCTTTGCTATCTCCCGTACGAAATCCGCTACCGGCAATACAATGTTGTATATCAATCCGCATGTACCATTTTATTTTCGTTCAGAAGTGCAGATTGTAAGTGAGGAAGGCTTAAATGCTTATGGCGCGGTAACATGGGGACAATTTTTTATTTACCAGGGATTTAATGCACACTGCGGCTGGATGCACACTTCCAGCAACGCTGACGTTGCAGACCTTTACGAAGAAAAAGTTTCAAAAAAAGATAACCGGTGGTTTTATAATTATTATGGTAAGCAGCAGCCTGTGACGACAAAAAAGATTTCGCTTAGTTATTTGAAAGATAATAAACAGGTACCTGTTGTCGTAACCGGTTATTTTACGCATCATGGCCCGGTACTCGGAAGCCGTAATGGAAAATGGCTCAGCCTGAAGGCTAATAACAGATCTTATGATGCACTGCTAGAATCATGGCTGATTACAAAAGCAAATACTTTTGAGGAATATAAAACAGCTATGAATCTTTTATCCAATGCTACCAACAATACGGTGTATGCGGATGATCAGGGTAATATCGCTTTCTGGTATGGAAACTATATTCCGCGACGCAATCCAAATTTCGACTGGACATTGCCGGTAGACGGCTCTTCCTTAGCAACGGAATGGAAAGGGGTACATAGCCTTGATGAGATCGTGCATACTTATAATCCTGTCAACGGCTGGATACAGAACTGCAATGCCACGCCATTTGCCGCTGCGGGCACTGCAAGTCCTGATAAAAATAAATACCCGGCTTACATGGCACCCGACGGACAAAACTATCGTTCCGTTAACGCTATAAGGTTGTTAAGCGATGCAGACAAGATAACACTGAATGACCTTATCAAAATTGGCTACAATCATTATCTTGCCGCATTCGATGTATTACTGCCCTCGCTTTTTAATGCTTACAAAGAGGCACCGGATTCGCTGGTAAGCAAGTTATCAGCACCAATAAAATTATTGAGGCAATGGGATAAGACATCGACGACAACTTCCGTTGCCACAACACTGGCTGTTGAATGGGGAACCCGTATGCTAACGGGGATGACTGGTGCCGTAAGCTCCGAACAGGGTACTTATCAAACCGAAAGGATCACTAAAATGATTAAAAATACTTCACTACAACAACAATTGAAGTACCTGTCGGAAGTAGTAACCAGCCTTCAAAATCGTTTTGGAAAATGGGACATACCATGGGGTGACATAAACCGATACCAACGCAGCGCCGACGGGATGTTTCATGATGATCAGCCAAGTATAGCCGTCGCACAAACGTCTTCTATCTTTGGACAAATACCATCTTTTGTCAGTAGCAACCAAAATACAAAGAAGCGTTACGGTTATTCCGGTAACAGCTTTATCGCCGCTATAGAATTTGGTCCGAAAATAAAAGCACGAACAATCATAACGGGCGGTGAGTCATTTGATCCTTCCTCTAAACATTACACAGACCAGGCAGCAATGTTTTTAGAAGGGCGATTCAAGGAGGTATTGTTTTATAAAGAAGATGTGATGCAGCATGTGGAGAAAAGTTATCATCCGGGTGAGTGAGCGCTTAATGAAGTATCTCCTGATAAACTTTTCTATATTTATTAGTTTTTAACACCAGTAGTCCATCAGGTTTTTACAGGTGTTAATCAAATAACATCCACTGTTTTTTATTTTATTATTTTTATAAGTTTTTGATACAGCTTATCGCTAAAGCACACCGAAATAAATTAAAATGAAAAGATCATTAATCATCATTATCTGTCTTCTAACTACTTCAATACTATTCGCGCAAAAAAAAGAATGGAAGCAAATGGAAGACTTTCATACAGTGATGTCTAAAAGTTACCATCCTGTAGAAGAAGGTAATTTTCAACCCGCCAAAGACAACGCTAACACTTTGTTTCAAAAAGCACGGGCATGGCAGGTTTCTCCTGTCCCGACTGGTTATAACGCGAAACAGGTTAAGTTTAAATTAATTAAACTGGTCCGCGACTGCAAAGCGCTGAAGGAAGCCGTTAATAAGAAAAAAAGCAATGACGAATTAAAAAACTTAATCACTATCGCACATACAACTTTTCACGGGATAATGGAAGATGGCGAAAAATAATGTCAATAGGCTTTAAATCGCCCGGTGTCGATTCTGTTTTACTGAAGGTTCTTATATAACTGAAAACTTGTCTTTTGCTTAAGAATAAAACATGCTATTTTTTGCACTTGGCAAAGCAGCTTATGTTTTTTCAAATGTTCTTTTATAATTACAAATTTGTCACTTGCTTATGATTTAGTGTAGTTTCCAGTGTTATTTTATACCGAAACATAACGCCCGCGTTATACTATCACTGATTGCTGATAGCAAGTTTTTAAGATTTTTTTCATGACTGACATAACACCAGTGCAAATTGGGAATATAGTACCTTAATGGGAAAGATTACGTGTTATCTTATCTAGATTCCCGGCGTTCGGTATTAATGTTAAAAATTAATACCGTCGGGCAAAACACAGGCCAGGTACACGATTCATCCAGCGGTATAGTATTCAAAATTGTCCAATAACTTTTTATTGTTTCTACAAGAAAGTACTGGTACAGTATTACATTGATAAGTAAGATAATTGCTTAGTCACTTTTAATAAAATAATACCATGTTTACTATATTAACAGTAGGATTTGAGTTTAATGATAATTTCTATTATGCCCTTATCAGGGTAAAACCGAAAGCACCAGGTGTAGATTATGAAGTAACTGTAATGAATGGCAACCTTGAGAAATTGCTTTACGGAAACCATGTTATCGAACAAAAAAATGATCAACTTGAGATTGAAGCTGCATATACAACGGAGCAGGGTTTATTGAAGATAGCTATCGCCGAAGCCCTTAGTAGATTTCTTAAAATTCCATTACAAAAAAAGGTTACGATGGATATTCCTACCCATGTAACGCTACAGGACGTTGCCCGATATTAAACAAGAAACTCTTCAATCAGGTTTAGTTCCAACCAGTGTATTGAAAACAATATACAGGCATCAACTTAAAAAATTATTCCTCTTAATTATTACGGTTGTAGCTGAATAATTTTAGAGTCAATAAAAAAAATGACTTAACGGAAAAAAATGTGCAGGTATTTCTATGCCACTTCGGGCACCAGGCGTTTGTTGAAGCCTTCCGCCTTTGTAAAACCAAGAAACTGCAGAAAGGCCGTATCCATTTTCATCATATTCATTGCATAAGAAAATGTCATCCCGTGATTTTTTACATAAGAAAGAATTTGTTCAACGAACTCTTTCTTCGCGGAGGGATACTGATCAGCGAGTGTAGCTAACTTATCAAGAGGAAAATTAAATGTCCTAGATAAGTCATTTAGTTCATGGAGTTCCATAAGATGAATTTTAAAAAAATTATTAATACTGAGGTCAGCGCATTGATTGCTTATTTCTGACCACCACGATTTTATCGTCATGCTAATTTTTCACATGCAAAGTAGTTTACTTATAAGTGTAACAGGTAAAAAAACACCTTAAGTTTTCCACAGATTTTACCCGTTTATACAGTTTTCCGGTTTCATTGCTGTTGCCGGATAATCATTATATTGTAAAGTCTATCGCCTCTATCGGTTGATCGAAATCTTTATTAGCCCTGACATGAATTTCACTTTTATGATACACAAGTGAAAACGGAGGGACACTGCTTGTTAACCACACATTACCACCTATAATCGAATCCCTGCCGATAACAGTGTTACCGCCAAGAATGGTTGTACCCGAATAGATAATTACGTTGTCTTCGATGGTTGGATGGCGCTTTTTATTAGCTTCCGATTTGGCAACGCTTAAGGCACCTAGCGTAACTCCCTGATAAATTTTTATATTGTCGCCGAGAATACTTGTTTCCCCAATAACAACGCCTGTGCCGTGATCGATAAAAAAGCCCGAGCCTATAATTGCACCGGGATGAATATCGATCCCTGTTGCGCTATGAGCATTTTCAGAAATAAGGCGTGGCAGGATTGGTATCTTCATGCTGTAAAGTTCATGAGAAAACCTGTAAGCGGCGATAGCGTAAAAGCCGGGATATGCAGCCATCACTTCTTCAATGCAATGAGCTGCAGGATCAAATGAGAGTATTATCTGTGCATCTTTTTGCAGCTCGCGAAAAATAACCGGTACACTGTCGAAAAAAGACCTGAGGATACTGTCTACCGAAAAAATAGCCGGTTCAAGGTGTTGCAGTAATTCGCGCAACTGCAAATCCAATTTGCGTATTTGAAGATCGCTGAATAAGTCCTCCGCGGTAAGCGGGAAAAGTAAATCCATTAATCCGCTGATCCATTCCCGGGCCTTAAGTTTTGAAGGTACCGGTCGCATCTCAGTTCTGAACTCCTCATGAATCTGCCTTAACTGATACTGCATGTTTACTTTATCTCTTTTAAGGCTCATGGTGGTATTGTGTATTAATATTTAACACTTATAATTTCTTTTCAGTCTTCAGCACTCCATGCGAATTATGAATGATTACCGATTGTATCAAAGTGCTATTACTTAAATACAATGCTTAGTCAAACAAATCAGAGGACAGGTACCGGTCGCCACGGTCACAAATTATACAAACAATTACGCCTGATGTTAATTCCCCGGCCAATGCTACTGCGGCATTTACAGATCCACCGCTGCTCATGCCGGCGAAGATCGCCTCTTCTCTTGCCAGTCGTTTTGTCATTATACGGGCGTCGGCTTCATCAACTTCAAAAATCCGGTCAATCCTTTTGCTGTCAAAAATTTTAGGAAGATAGGCTTCCGGCCATTTGCGTATCCCGGGAATATGAGAACCTTCCGTAGGCTGACACCCAACAATCTGCACCGCGGGATTCATTTCTTTCAGGTATTTTGATACACCCATAATAGTACCTGTGGTACCCATGGTACACACAAAATGAGTGATGGTGCCGGCAGTATCTTTCCAAATTTCAGGACCGGTAGTTTTATAATGCATCCCCACATTATCAGGATTTGCAAACTGGTTTAACATAAGGTAACCGCCGCCCCTCACCAACTCGTTGGCATGATCTATAGCACCTTCCATCGCTCTTTTACGGGAAGTAAGAATAACTTTTGCGCCGAAGGCCTGCATGGTAAGCACTCTTTCCCTTGTTGCATCTTCAGGCATTACCAGTTCTATCTCAACATGAAAAAGACTTGCTATCATTGCCAGGGCAATACCGGTATTTCCACTGGTAGCTTCAACAAGTTTTATACCTTCCTTAAGCTCTCCCCTGTCAAGGGCACCTTTTATCATTCCGTAAGCTGCACGATCCTTTACGCTTCCACCCGGATTGTTTCCCTCCAGCTTCCCATAGACCTTAACATTTTTTTTGTTGATGACATGCTTCAATTCAACCATTGGGGTGTTGCCTACCAGATCAAGAATACCAGCCATATTTTTTATTTATATAGTAAAGATAGCTCAGATTAAAAACTTTGTAACAGGATAAAATAAAGTTTCTTATCCGTCTCAATCGAATTCAACAGAATATTTAACTGTTATCAGGGTGAATTGTTCACTTTCAAAGTTGACATGTTGTATCGGCTATGAGCTATGAGCTTTCAGCTATGAGCTATGAGCTTTCAGCTGTCAGCTGTCAGCTGTCAGCTATAGTATAACACGGGCGTTATGTTTCATTGGAAATAATTGGAAATTTATAAGTTGATTAACAATGGTCAAATTTCCAGTTAATAAAAGCTTTCAGCTGTCAGCTGTTAGCTATAGCATAACGCGGGCGTTATGTTCCATTTAAAATTACTGGAAATTAATAAGTTGATTATCAATGGTCAAATTTCCAGTTAAATAAGTGAGTTAACAGCGCGTGTATTTAAAGTGATTATAAAATGCTGACACAACCACATCCCACATACCACATACCACATACTTCATACCACATACCTCATACCCCATACCTGATACCTGGCAACACTACACCAACTGGCTCATACTAACCCGTTCAGTCTTTCTTGTCAGCAGGTGAATAATCACCCACGCTAACAGGTAGGTACAACCGCAGATAGTAAATAAGATGTTGTAGCCCTCGCCCAACCTGCCTGCCGCCTTATAACTATCCAGCAAACTACCCACCAGTATCGGAAACAAAATGCCGCCTGCCGCGCCTGCCATTCCACCGATGCCGACTACTGAACTAACAGCCTGCTTAGGAAACATATCAGATGCAATAGTGAAGACATTGGTGGCCCAGGCCTGGTGCACAGCAACAGCAAAACTTATCAGCGCCACAGCCATCCACACGCTGGTGGCAAACTGCATTAATGTTATAGATAATTCCGCTATGGCAAATATAAGCAGCACCGTTTTCCTTGCCTTTAATACCGGCCAGCCTTTTTTTATCAGCCATGATGAAAAGTAACCACCCGTGATACTGCCAATGGTAGTGGCGAGATAAATAAGTATCAGCCCCATGTTTGGCTTCTTAAGATCGAGGTTAAAGGAGGAGGAGAAGTAAGAAGGTAACCAGAATAGAAAAAACCAGTAAACAGGATCAATCAGCGCCTTGCCGGTTATGAATGCCCAGGTTTGCGGAAAGCTAAAAAGTTTTATCCACCTCACTGGTTGCAGCGTTGCCGCGTCATTTATATCAGTAGCATCACCGGTGGTAATTAATTGATATTCATCAGCGGTGAGGCGCGGTTGTTTTGAAGGAACTTCATAAAAAATCAACCAGCATATCAGCCATGCGAAACCCAGTGACCCGGTAATCCAGAAGACTTCCTGCCAGCCATATCTTGATAATATCAATGGTACAATCCATAGCGCCGCTACCACTCCTATACTGGTGCCTGCATTAAAAATACCGGTAGCAAGGGCACGTTCTTTTCTGGGAAACCATTCAGCCACCGTTTTTACAGCCGCCGGAAAATTACCTGCCTCTCCTAAGCCCAGTCCTACCCTGGCGATGCCAAAACCAACGGCGCTTCTTGCCAGTGCGTGTAGCATTGCGGCAAGGCTCCACAATACTATCGTTATGGTATAGCCGATTTTAGTCCCTACTTTGTCAATGAGCCTGCCAAATATCAGTAGCCCGATTGCATAAGCAGCAGTAAATGCCATAACGATGCGTGCGAAATCCGTTTCGGTCCAATTGAATTCCTTTTCCAGGATGGGTTTCAGTAAACCAATTATCTGGCGATCAAGATAATTAATCGTTGTAGCGAAAAATAAAAGCACAACAATTATCCAACGGTAGTTCCTGATTTTCGAGAGAGACATAAATCTTTACTATGTTGAAAATAATAAATTGAGGTTGCTATCAGGTATGAGGTTATGAGGTATGAGGTTATGAGGTATGGGGTTATCGGGTATGGGGTTATCAGGTATGAACTACCTATATCAGCATTTTTAAATAACATTATGTGCACTCAAAATTAATTCACTTCACACCTCATACCTCACCCCTCATACCTCATCACCAGTTATGAATTGCTCCGTCGGGGCTCTTCAGCACCGGGTGCGGAAACTTTGTTTTAGCGGTTATCTCCATAACAAAAGTTGCTTTTTTTGGATCGAACTTAACACCCAGTCCGGGCGTGGGATTGAGGTATAGTTTGCCATTCCTGAAATCAACATAATCTTCGTTAAAGTATGCCGGTCTTTCAGGTGTTCCACCCGCCAGTTCCATCAGGCAACGCGACGGGCTACTACTACCTAATACATGCACTAAAGCAGCCGTAGATAAGGGTCCCGTAAAATGCGGGATCATGCCAACATAATGTGTCTCGCATAGTGAAGCTATCTTTTTAAATTCTGAGATACCGCCGGTATTCGGCAGTGTAACCCTACTGTAATCTATAAGGTGCTGTTCTATCAATTCATTGATATCCCATCTGTCACCAAACTGTTCGCCAACAGCTATAGGGACTTTGGTCATTGCGCGGATAGTTTTATAAACGCCGGCATTTTCAGACCTGATGATATCTTCCACAAAGTAAGGCTCCAGCTTTTCGAGTTCACTGCAGATCTTGATAGCTTCGGGTGTATCGAATCGTGTATGCAGGTCTATCGCCCATCTGCCACCACCACCAACGGCGGCGTCTAAACGCTTACAAAATTCTATTGTTTTTTTTGCATTCTCATAAAAATCAAATGGTTCTTCACCGCTACCCCCGGTAGGGCCGACCCTGTAAACTCTTAAGCCTGCGGCAATACAATCTTTTGCCCGCTGCTCTTCGGTGGTTCCTTTTGAAGCAGCGAAGCCGGTAGCGTAACATTCAATGTATTCCCTTGTGGCGCCGCCAAGCAGGTCGTAGACGGGCACTCCCAGTGCTTTTCCTTTGATATCCCATAGCGCCATCTCAAGTGCGCCGAGAGCGTGAAGCTTTTCTCTTCCCGGCGGATAAAACATGCCGCGGTAAATATTCTGCCAGAGGTGCTCAATACGAAAAGGGTCTTCCCCGATTATCATTTGTGCACATTGCTCTATCATGTCTTTCGATCCTCCTTCCCCAATACCAATAATACCACCGTCGGTTTCAATTTCCACTATGCCCCGAGCCTGGTTGAAGAGCGGCTTATTATAACCGGGCGCATTGTAATACCTGACCTTGGTGATCTTGATTTTCGGAGCAGAAGATGCCCCAAGCATAGGAAGACAGGCAAGCAGACCCGCCGAAGTGATACCCGCGGTTCTCAAAAAACTTCTTCTTTGCATGAATTAAGTTTATGGGATGATAACAACTTGCTGATCGTTGCAGCAAATCATTTTAAGGTGCGAAATATAGGATTTTAAAATAATAAACAGGAGATTATTTAAAATTGAACAGCTGGAGAAGATCCGGCAAAACAGGTTCCGGAAGAGCTGTTTCTTTTCTTTTAAAACTCAACGATGTAAAAGAAATATTAAATGCTGATAAATATTGCATCATCGTTTCATGCAACACAAAAGCAATCAGTTCGGCGCTTACCAGGATGCCACCGGCAGTTACAATAAATAAAAAACTATGTTAGGGGTAGAATTTCCGACTCAAACTTTTTTTACAGAAACAATCCAGGTAATTATCAATCCCATAAAAGAGATGACCAGGAATGACCAGCGAAGGTTAAACGTTTCGGCGATAAAACCAACAATAGGCGGCATCAGCAAAAAACCAAGATAGCCAATACTCGATACTGCCGCGATAGCAGGACCACTGCCCATAATTTTTGACTTTCCTGCCAGACTGAAAATCAGTGGTATCACACAGGACACTCCAAATCCAACCATGATAAATCCTATAGAAGCCAGGATATAAAAAGGAAAAATAACCGCCGTAAGCAACCCGGTAAATATCAGCAGGCCACTATACTTTAGCACCTGCTGGATACCGACAAATCCAACAATCCTGTCACCTGTTAATCTTCCAAGGGTAACGGCTACCATATATATAGCAAAACCAACTGTTACTAATTCTTTGGGCGCTTCTACTACCTTCTTAAAATATACACCGCTCCAGTCGAACATAGTACCTTCACAAGCCATAGAAGCAAATGATATCACTCCATATTTTACCAGTGATTTGTTAGGCACTACAAACAACGGCTGTCTTTCATGAGCGGCAGGTTGCTGGTCGGGAGTATATTTAAAAAAGTAAAACAGCACTCCGGTAAGGATAGTGCTTACAAAAAGAAAATGAGTAAAAGGTTGCCGGTTCATTGCCACCATCAGCGCGCCAAGCGCGGCTCCACCAAAGCCGGCCATACTCCAGATACCATGAAAAGTAGTGATGATAGACTTACTGTACATTCGTTGTACCGCAATAGTCTGTGCGTTCAATGAAATATTGAAAAGGTTGCGGGAACAACCGAAGAAGAACAGTATCAGCATCAATTGCCAGGTAGCGGTTACTAACCCGATCATTATAAGCATCAGGTTAAATAAAACAGCGCCTACCAGCATAATGTAACGTCCATTATAACGACTCAGCAACATCCCGGTAAAAGGCAGTGTCAGCATAAGTCCTGCAGGCATTGCAAACAATACCCAGCCAAGTTCAGCTTCATTTAATTTAAGGTGCTGCTGAATATTTGGAATCCTGGATGCCCAGGTTGAAAAGCCAAAACCGGAAACAAAAAAGAAGATGGCAATAGCTATCCTTGCCGTGCGGGGTCTGTTCTTATCCAATAATAATATTGCCATAACCATTTTACGATAACGGTAAGGGTCGCTTTGAGGTTAACAAATACAAAATTTTATTATTGGTCTTATTAAAACAGTAATAATACAATACGATGGAACATGACTTGTAATTTACTAAATGAAGTAACCGGGTGAAAAAGCTTTATCAGGGGTAAGCCACACAAAGAACTTCCAGCTATAATAGCAACTCTTTGTGTTTCTTTGTACCACCCTGACTTAGTGGCTTTATTACCAGTCATCCGTTCTGAAAGAAGAAGCCGGCATACCTTCAACGTTATAAAGATCACCAACCACCCAATCTTTAAAACCATAACGGACAGCCACAGGCTCTTTTACTTTATCACTTTGAATGGTTACACCGGAATTAGTAATTTTAGCGGTGGCAGGATAAAAAATTCTGTCAGCACCTGCGATCTCAAAATTCGAAAGGTCTTTGCCAAAAGCGGTAACGCCATTTTCGGCAAAATTAAAATCAATATTTATTTTATCACCGTCCTTCTTCATCGATTTATATACCGGGCCCGAATAAACGATGCCTGGCCTGTGGTATGTTTTTGCCAGCGCCAGGTAGAGTAAACGCTTGCTGACAGTTGTTTTATCAGGAGGATGGATGCCACGCTGGGTGCCTACATCCATGGTAACAGCCATGCCTGCATTAGGGATACTGTTAGCGGCGTTCAACTGTGATTCACGCAGGTAGGCCGACTTACGCGCGGTGTCCGCACCATAAGCGTAAGGCGCAATCTCCGCAAAATAAAAGGAAAGACTATCGTTCTTCCATAGCCTGCGCCACTCACCTACCATTGAATTCATCAATTTTTCATAAATCATATAATTGCCGACATTCGATTCTCCCTGGTACCATAAAAATCCTTTCAATCCATAACCTACCACCGGGTTGATCATAGCGTTGTATAAACTTGTCGGTGCGTTTGGTGATAACTTAGCAGTATCACCAGGAACCGGTACTTTCATTTCCGGATATGATTTTAAACTGCCTGCATCCATCCATGCCTGTATGGGGGTACCTCCCCAGTATGTGCCGATAACTCCTACCGGTACCTTCAGTTTTTCCTGCAGCATCTGCGCAAACTGGAAACCTACCGCGCTGAACTGTTTCGACGTTGCCGCGTTTGATTCCGTCCAGCTGCCTTTACAGGTATCGAGTGGTATTCTTGATAACGCTTTTTCTAAAATAAACATCCTGATATTTGGGTTCTCAGCATTGGCCGCTATGTCATTTGAATTTAAAATAGGTTGATTCTTAAATCCTTTCAACGGCATCTCCATATTCGACTGACCTGAACAAAGCCATACTTCCCCAATAAGAATATTTTTTAGTGTGATCATGTCTCCGTCATTAAACGAAATAGTATAAGGTCCGCCCGCGGCGGGTGTGCTTAGCGCTATGTTCCATTTACCATCGGCAGCGGCTTTGGTTTTATAAATCTTTTTATCCCAGGAGGTTTGTATCGAGATAGCTGCATTCTTATTAGCGGTTCCCCAAAGCGGCGCCATTGATTGTCTTTGAAGAACCATGTTATCACCAATGATGGCAGGAAAAACAATTTTACTAAATCCGGCCTGGTAAATAAAAACAAAGGTGAGAAGAGAAAACAATTTCATTTTTTGCATTATAGTTGTTGGGTTTTAATTTACCTGGTAAATATATATTCGATGTATTTATGTGAACTTAAATTTAGCAGTCAGCGATCAGCTATCATCAGAAATCCTAACAACTTTTGAAAGCCTGGCAACTTATCACGTTATATTTATACTTAACATATCAGCGGTATATCACATCTATTTTTTTATTTTGATAAGATGTAATTCTTGCTACTGATAATTATTAATCGGAATTACTTATAAAAGCAATCCTCCTGCTATCCGGTGACCAGGAAGGCGTATTAATGGATCCCTGTCCACCATATAAATAAGCGAGCACAGTTGATTGCTTTCCATTTACAGGCATCATACGCAGGTAAACATGTTTATAAAACGGGTGCTCATCAGGCTTAATATCTTTTGTAAAAGATAAAAATACAATATTCCTGCCATCAGGTGATACATGCGGGAACCAGTTATTGTATTCATCATTGGTAAGCTGCTCCTGCAGGGTTCCATCAGGTTTCATTCGCCATAACTGCATACTTCCGGAGCGGGTGGAATTAAAATAAATAAACTTACCATCCGGACTAAATTCAGCGCCATCGTCCAGACCCGTTGCAGTTGTAAGCCGCACCTCTTCTCCACCATTAGAGGGAACTTTATAAATATCAAACTCGTTGTTTCTTTGTCCGGTAAAAACAAGGTACCTGCCATCAGGCGACCAGCCATGCAGGTAAGAAGGGCCTGCAGGTGTTATCTGTTTCGGCTTACCGCCTTCGATAGGAACAGTATAAATGAGTGAGCCGTTTTTTGCATCGGCACCTGTAGCGCTGAGCCCTAACATTTTACCATTAAAAGAGATTACATGGTCGTTGTTGTTTTTTACAACGGTCTCGGTATTTACAATTTGTGGCGTGTGTTTATTTAAATCGAAACGATAGATATATCCTTTGCTATTATAAATTAAAGATTTGCCGTCTCTTGTCCAGTTGGGTGCCTGCAATGATTCTGAAGCGGTATACACCACTTGCCTGCTACCGTTGTTAACATCCATTAGTTCTATGCTACTGCCAAGATAATCTTTGTATGGGACGAAATTTTCTTTAGCCGGAATGATGATGCGTACATTATCAAATGACACTTTTTCGACAACATCTTTGTTGTGAGCACATATGAAAATACCCGCATAAACTTCTTCCCCCATATTAAGATCAGAAACATTCTCCGTAACGTAAGTCTCACCGTAATGGGCAACCGACATGATGTATAAATTACCTTTTCTTTCCAGTTGAATAACATCAGGGCCTTTAAGGGAAGACCTTGTTTCTTCCACATCGGTATGCGTTGTTTTCCTATACTGCAGCGCTGTAAGTCCGTCGCCATGTACCGTGGCACAGACCATTGATGAAGTTGAATCCAAGCTGCTGCGTACCATCCAGCCAAATTTACGATGAGGATCAGCACCTTTCCCTAATAAAACGCCCCGTGCCTGTAGAATAAAATTTCCCTTTAATTGTTTCCAGGCAAAATTCAGCTCGTCATGTTTAAACCAAATATTTGCACCGGAACCCGACAGTTCATACTGCTGATTGTCTTTGGTATAGCTTATAGTACCCGGATGTAATACATCGCCCACATCACTGCGTCCTTCAAATATGCCAGCTTTCTGAGCAGCTAAATCAAGCGTTAGGAATAAGGGGGCAGAAAATAAGATAAGCAGTTTTTTCAGTTTTAATGAGGAGCGCATCATCAATAATTGTGAAGATAAAAGTAGTGATTTCACTTCAACTTTCCTGAAATCATATAGAGGAGTATACAATTGAGCCGAAAGAATTATCAACCCGGAATCTTATTTAATAATTAAAAATGAACACTGACTTTCAAAATAATAATGAGGCTATGCGAATCATGCCGACTGCCAGTCTTCAAGCCATTTCATCAAAATATCCGACCATCCGTTAAGGGATTGATTGGTTAATGCCAGTCCGACACCATGTTTTCCATTAGGATAAATGTGAAGTGCCGTGGGTATTTTATTACGTACACATGCTTCCGCGAAAAAGAAGCTATTTTGAACAGGCACCACATCATCATCCGCGGTATGAAAAAGAAAAGCAGGTGGATTTTCTTTGGTAACCTGTTTATGATTAGAGAGCTGCCTGAGCATTTCCGGTGAAGGATTATCTCCAAGCAAATTTTTTACTGACCCGCCATGAGCATATTCTTCAAAAGAGATTACCGGGTAACCTAACATCACCTTGTTTGGACGGGCAGAAATTTTTGCTGCCAAATTATCTTCGGGATCTTTGTAAAGATCAGGCTGAGTGGCTACTGTCGCAGATAAATGTCCACCGGCACTAAAGCCGATAATACCAATTTTTTCGGGATCGATATTAAGGCTGTCAGCCTGTGAACGTACCAGGCGCATTGCGCGCACTGCATCGGCGTAAGGCGCCGGATACCTGTTTGGTGAAACACGGTAATAAAGCACCGCGCTTACAATTCCTTTTAAAGCAAACAGTTCGGCAAAGGGTAAGCCTTCATGCGGTGCTAGTCCGCCATAACCACCACCAGGACAAACAATGATGGCTGCTCTTTTTTTGTTTGATGTTGTTTCGGGGATGATAAAATCAAGCCGCGGTCTTTTCGCAGTGTCAGTGCCATTATTGACTGAAGTATCCGACCAGAGATATACCGTTTTTTTAGAAGTCTTAAGGGGTGAAAGCTTTGCGGGTGCTGCAATTGCTGAAGCGGTTCCCGCGCCTACTGCGCCCATGAGCAGGGAAGAATTTTTGATAAAGCTTCGTCTGGTATTCATAACGTAATATGGATTTAGAAATATCAATGATTTTTTTTAACCACGAAAAGAAAGCCGGAGTTAAAAATCTTACGCAATAACATTCTTTAATAAATTATTAAGGTACTTCTTACTTATCATAGCGCATTCCAAAGGAGTCCTGGCTTTATCCGGAACGGCATCCAGTTCGATAATAGCATAGCCTTTAAACCCAACTTCATCCAGCGCTTTAAATACCCCGGGAAAATCTACCCTGCCCTGACCGATCTCTACAAACTGGTAACCCTGACCGTTAGCAGGTGTTGGCTTGCTGATCACATCTTTTATATGCAATGCTTTTAACCTGCTTTTATATTTTTTTATCGCAGCCACCGGATCGCCACCTCCCTGTTGATAATGCGCGGTATCCAGCTCTAAACCAACATAAGACGGATCTGTATTTTTTAAAATAATTTCCACTTCTTCCGGTGTCTGACCTAACTGGCCCATGTGGTTGTGATAGGTTGTTTCCACCCCTATTGCACTGGTTTGTTTACCGATCGCCGTTATTAATTTTGCATAAGCTATAAGTTCATCTTCCGAAGGTGCACGATCCTTAGGTCTTGAACCATTTGTAATCTGGATGAATTTACCCCCCAATGATTTTACAAACTTTGCGTGTGCCACATGAGTCGCAATAGTCTGATCATCTTTACCGGTATTAATATCGGCATTGCCACTAGAAAACATCACCAGCTCCAGCTTTGCGTCTGTCAATAATTTTTTCAGCTCATCCGGTTTATTCTCATAAGTAGTGAAGGCATTTGACCGAAGCTGAATGCCGGTAAAACCAAGTGAAGCAATATCTTTAATCGCTGCTACATCATTACCACCCCAGGTGATAGCCGAATAGCCAAACTTTATATCACCCTTCTTTTTATGATCATTAAATAATATAGCAGAGCGGCCAACCAATGGAATGCCAATAGAGAGTATCCCTAAACGGGAAAGAAAATGACGGCGTGTTAAGAAGGTTTTCATATCCAATTGTATTTGTTAGAAGAAATTTTACTATGTCAAACATAACTTATTTTATGGATTATTGATGTGGCATGATAAATTTTGCTACCGGGGATTGAAGAATTATTTTTAGAATTTTGAGGTTGGGTTTTTGAATCAGAATTTAGAGGATTGGAGAATTATTTTCAGGATTTCGGAGCAGGTTTTTGAATCAGAATTTACAGAATTGGAGAATTATTTTCAGGATTTTGGAGCAATGCATTTCCGGGTCTGAAATATTTTGATAATGTTATATTACCGGATCACATTATTAATCAGGTATTTCTAAAAATTCTGAGAATAATTTTTCAATCCTGAAAATTCTGATTCAAAACACAACCTCAAAATTCTGAGAATAATTTTTCATTCTGTAAATTCTGATTCAAAAATCCAACCTAAAATTCTGCAAATCCTTTCAATCCATAAAATGCTGATTTCTTATGGCACAGGGTCTGGCAACGTTTTCTTTGCCGGATCATAAATAGCCACACCAACTCTTGAATCGGCACAACCATAATACATAAACCATTTGTTTTTAAAATATACCAGTCCTTCAACGAATACTGTACCTGCAACATACTGACCGCTTTTTTCAAAGGGCTCCATCGGACGAAGGAAGGGAACATCAAGTCTGGCTATTGCTTTGGTGGGGTTTTTACTATCAAATAATACCTGGCCGGCACAATAGCTGTTTGGTGTAAACCTGCTGTCACCTTTTTTCCCGGCGGCGTTTTTACCATTGTATAATAATAATATTCCTTTGTCTGTGATTACCGCTGGCGGCCCGCATTCTGTAAGATCACTGTCGAAATACCCTGGACGGGGAGAGATAAACTCTTTGAGGTTTTGATTTTCATCAACTACCGGATACCAATCAATAAGATTTTCTGAAGTAGCGCCATATACATGTTGTTCACCCCAGTACAAAAAGTATTTTCCATTAATTTTTGTGATCACTTGTTTGTTTGCTTTTATACGCGTTACAATGGAAGCGGATTTACTCCAGATAGTAAAAAATTTTCCATCATAAGCTTTCTTAAATAACGGTCCGTGTTTGGTCCAGTTGATAAGGTCTCTCGAAGTGGCTGATCCGAGCCTGGCTACTTTTCTGTTCCATTGTGTATAGATTAACACGTAAGTACCGTCTTCCGTTACCGCTACCCGAGGGTCTTCACAGCCACCAGGGTATTCAAATTCTTTCTGACTGTCTTCCCCGGGATAAAAAACAGGTAGTGGTCTCCGTTGGAATGATAGTCCGTCCGAACTGGTTGCATATCCCAGCCTTGAAGTCCGCTCCCCTATTGCTACACCCGACTTATCTTCTGCACGGTATAATACTACCACCTTCCCGTCTTTAACAGCAGCGGCCGGATTAAAAGTGTCATTGGACTCCCAGGCTACCGGAACCTTTTTCATCGGGCAATTAAATAAGGTCTTATCTGTTGGCGATATAACAGGGTTCACACCGGGTGCACGCACAAAACCGCCGAAGGCCCAGGAAGGCAACGTCTTTGTGTTCTGTAACAGTGGTTTATCGGCGCTGCCATAACGGGTTTGAGGTATAAAAATAAAACCGGCACAGATAAGCGTTATACAGGTAGCTAATGCTAATCTTATCGGAATAGTTTTGGCGGTAATCTTATTATCGTTGAAGAACATTGTCAGCAAACCCATAATACATACAATCATTTAAATAATAAAGGAAAGTACAACGATTTATCTTCAATCTGCATTTTATCCGGTTGTCCTTTTTCACCAGGTACAAATTTACCGCTAACTATTGCCGTCAGCCTTGGAGACACTATCGAGTCAGAGCGGTGTACGTGAAAAACGTAGGTGAAGGCTCCGTTTTTATCTTCCAGAAAATCTCCATGCCCGGTGCCGTTACGATGCATATTCTCTTTACTTATAATAGGATTATTTTTATACTTCGCCCATGGACCTAACGGTGTGGTTGAAGTAGCATACCCTACCGCATAATTGATATTACGGAAATCGTTAGCCGAATAAAAAAGATAATAAAGCCCAAGGTGTTTCAATACTGTCGGACCTTCGGTAACAGGTGAATTCGAATGTGTGGTGTTTTCCCAGGACGCTGTTCCTTCTAAACATTCTTTTCCACTATCGGCGGTAATATCCGACAAATCAGCTTTCATTTCAGCAACAAACATTTTATTACCACCGCCTAACCTGACATGGTATAAATAAATTTTATCATCACTGTCAATAAATACAAACGGATCGATCTGTTTGCCAGGACCCGAGATGGATTTTATAACCTGCTGTGTAAAAGGTCCGAGCGGACTGTCGCTTGTCGCGATAGCAATATTTTCATTGGCTGTATATGCCATATAATATTTTTTTCGATACTCAAATACCTGCGGAGCCCAGAAGCCTGAAGTGCCATAAGTATCGCCTTTAACCAGCGCGTAACCATCACCGGCACCCACAGGACCTCTCCATATTTTTTTGTCTGAAGATGTGTACACAAGAAAACCTTTTGCCGAATTTCCACCTGTACCATATAAATAATAAGTGCCCTTATTGTAAAAGATGGTGGGATCTGCCATGAAAAGACTATCCGTGGGAGAATTAATTTTCAAGTTGTGAAACGTTGAATACTGCTGATAGGTATTGGTTTGAGTAAAGAAGAACGATTGAGAATATACGATCATCAAGGCCAGCATGTTCATTATTTTAATCATTTTCAGACCGATTATACCTTAACTGATAGCTGAAATCTGATAGTAATACGCCGGTCTGTGGTTAACATAACACTACTTGTTCCATTTCTTATCAAGCACTTTAATAAAATATCCGCCTACCACGCTCCTTGCCTGGAAGCCGACCTGTTTGCCGGTAGTTGTTTCATGCCAGTCGCTTATGGGTACACGGGAAGTGGTTTCTGTAGCAAACTTATAAATGGGATTAACCAGTGCTTCGAAAACCGCAGGCTTATCGGATAATGTCGCTGTCCAGGTAATCCAATCCGACTTAGTATAAGTTTTGCGACTATCTAACGGTAAACCATAGGTGTTCTGCCTGGTAAGATAATACGAGATCTCTTTGTCGTATACTTCCTTAGGAAATAATTTCATACCCATCAGCTTATCCCATATAAGGTTGTATTTCTGACTCCAGCTATCTTTATTGTCAAAGGTCAAAGCATAGTGGTCCCCCGCATCAGCCATGGTTATCCATCGTGTTGCCATGTCTTTTGCAATACCCTGGTATTTTGTGGCTGTTTCTTTTTCACCCAATACTTCAGCCATCAATGCATACCCGCCTAAGCCTACGATTGCTTTAGCGGAGAGGTTGGCATTCCTTGCAAGGTGACCCGCGAAATCGTCCGTACACAACTGGTTAGCAGGATCAAAACCTTCTTTAGCAAGATACCCTGCCCAGGTGGTCAACGTTTTCCAATGCATGCGTGCGTAATCTCCCTTACCTTCCGCCTTTACGATCGCTGCTGCCAATATCACCATATTACCACACTCTTCCACCGGCATATCCTCGCCATAAGTCTGACCGTTTGCCAGCGGATAAGTGCCAAGGTCATGGGAGGGAAATGGCTTGGTCCATTTGCCACTCTCGCTATAATAAAAAATTCCATTCAGCATTCCCTTTAATAAATCCGGGTTGTACACCAGGAATAATGGCGCTGATGGATAAGTAACATCTACCGTGTTGATAGATCCATTGCTAAAATTTTCCTTCGATAAAAATAAAATTTCACCCTGTGGGCTCTTTACCAGCTTATGAGCGGCTATAGCTTGCCGGTAGGCTATCACACAAAGTTTAGCATAAGCCTCACCACCCGCTTTAAGGGCATCATCATAAACAGTTTTGTTTACTGAGTCGCACTGATCCATAATTTTTTTATAATCACTCAACGCTTTTTTAAATTCATTTTCTAAAGTGTACGTGTCGTCTTTTTTCCACCATGGGCGAAGGTTCTCCTTAAAGTACTGAACAGAAAACAAGTCATCATAACCCATCATAATTGTTTTCTCCTGTGCTTCCGTACCAACTTTAACAAGTGGTATTATTGTATTAAGCATAAACTGTTTTCCTTCTTCACTTGCAGAGGAGGAACCACCTGTAAATGCCGATAAAGCTTTGTCGGCGGCAGATATAGTTTGTACAGCATTCAATACATTCGGTGCCGCTACGTATAAGTAACCCCAGTCGATTCTCACATCATCGCCCTTCTTGCCCAGTATTGCCTGCTCAACAGTACCTGCTTTAAGCAAAGAGAGATCACCACTTTTATATTTAGTAACGGCTACCTGTTGAATAGGATTGTTGACAGCGAGGTTTGAGGAGGCTCCAAAATAAAGTTGCGCGTCGTGTTGCTTGTTATCATTTGACTGTACGCTGAAAGTTATGTAAGATACAGGACGTGAAAGAAGATCCGGATCACTCATTATTAAAGGTGAGGTAAAAGTAAGCGCAAGATTAACAACGCCGCAGGCAAAATTATAAATTGTCTGAGTAGCTTTTATTTCCACACTTTTTTGAGTGGCGGCGATTACCTCGTTACCTTTTTTAGCCGGTGATTCATTTACCAGACCTGCATCTAAAAAAGCGCCACCTGCGGTATTGGCACAATGGATAGCCATAACGTTTTTGCCCTTTTTCAGCTTTCCATTAACAGCATCGCTTAATGGAAAATTCTGGTACTTACCATTCCAGCCTTTAACGGTGAACACCATTTCACCGTTGATATAAACTTCTACATTATCATCATGATGAATTTTTAAAAACAGTTTGTTCAGATTTAGCTTGTTCAATTGAAAGGTTCTTCGCATCCAGATGTTCTTAGTGTTCCAGAGCGTTCTTGCCAATCCCTTATCGTCTGAAAATGGCGGTACGCCTTGTTTCCAACCTTTGTCAATAAAATCTATATTCATCCAGCCTTCCGGTGGAATTGATTCCGTGTATTGTGCATAGTAAGGCTTTTCATCCGCCGTTGCAATAACGTTTTCAAATGTCTTCTGGTCATCTCCCAAAAATTTATAAACCTGACCATCAACTTTTATCATTCCAAGCAATGATTGTTCAGCACCCGTCCAGTGTTTGGTAGAAGCAGTATTTAAGGTATCATTGAAAGACCATATACTGAAATAAGGATCATGTGTGATCAACGGATATGCCGGCGCTTTATTAACCTGCGCATGTGCAGTAAAAATAGATGGTAATAAAAAGAAAACAGCAATCAATTTTTTCATACAGTAAAATATATTATAAAAATATTTAAATGTCAAATCACTTTTAATGATACCTCAAACCCGATAACCTCATACCCTGACATGACTATTTTTCAACACCCATTTACATAGTAGGATGCTGTTCATAGATGGTCCAGGTTTGCAGCTTATCTGATCTCTTAGCAGAAAGAATGATTTTGCTATTGGTAGCACCACTTTCTTCCAATGGGGTTACATATAAGCCGGTGCCCTTCAACCTTATCATAAATGCGTTTTTACCGGCGGGAAGAAATTCCCACTGTTGCAGCTTGTTACTTTCATCAATAGGCTGCTGCTCTAACGACACTCCCTCGACGGGCGCAGCACCGGAAGGCTGAAAAGTTTTTTTGGTGAGGAGGTTACGCAGGTTGTAGGTGTTGCCTTCAACCTGGTTGAAATCCCAGGTCATACATTTCCAGTTAGTTGGATTGTATGCTACTATAGGTGTTTGATTTTTATTGTTCGCGTCCAGGGGCCTGAGCAGCATCCCGGTCACTTCATTTTTGATAGCGAAAGTCCCTTTTATTTCCTGGCTCCTTGCCGTAGTAGATAATGTTAGCGTAACTAACAATGTTATAATAAAATACTTCGTCTTGAACATATAAATTTTTATTATTGAAAGCATAAATTTAAGAATAGTTTATTACAATAGTAACGGAGCTATTCCTTTGCTATAGTGCCGGGATAATTTTTTAACATAACCGCCATTTTTTCTGATGGTATGTCAACAGGTACTTTCTCTGCCACCGGTTCGCCGAAGTCAGGCATGCCGGTTGTTGTCCATGAAAATTTTTGAGCACGTGGTGAACGAAAGCGACCGCAGCCTTGTGAAGGTTCGCTGTTAGCGTGGTATAGTATCCAGTCTTCTTTGCCGTCAGGTGATTTGAAGAAACAATTATGACCGGGAGCAAAAACTTTTTTCTCTATTGATTGAGAGAATACCGGTTCGGGGTGTTTCTTCCAGGAAGCCTGGCTCAATAAATTTTTGCCCTTTTCCATCAGCATTCCCAAAGCATAATTATCCGTCCAGCATCCGCTGGCAGAATATATAAGGAAGAGTTTTTTGTTATGAATAAGTATTTCCGGACCTTCATTTACATACACGTGATCCGTATCGTTGCCTCTTTTTATAGTACCGTTTCTTTCCCAGTTGTAGGTTGGTGAAGATATCAACACTCTTTTGTTTAGTACCGTCCAGGGATTTTTCATTTTAGCGATATAAATATTTTGTTGCCCGTTTACATCTCCATTCCAGCCCGACCATATCACATACATTGATTTTTTGTATTCAAAGACAGATCCATCGATGCTCCATTTATCTTCCGGGGTAACAAGCTTGCCTTTTATTTTCCACTCACCTTTCAGCGGATCGGGGTTTTCATTTTCGAGTACCCATAAGCGGTGGTCGTTATTCCTGCCGCTGTCGGCGGCAAAATAGATATACCATTTGTTATTCAGGAAGTGTATCTCCGGCGCCCATATCTCTTTTGAATAAGGACCTGTTGCCGGAGGTGTCCACACCGTTTTTCTTTCAGCGTTTGGCAGGGAAGCGATATTTTTTGTTTTCCAGATGTCTATTCTGTTGCCCAGGGTGTTGGTATAATAGTAGTATCCGTTTTTATAAATGCACCACGGGTCTGCACCGGAAGGTAGGAGCGGGTTGGTAAAACTTTGAGCGTAAGATAGCTGATGAGACAGTATTATTAGTAGTAATAAAAATGTTGATTTGGTTAACTTCATTTTTAGATGCTTTAGTTCATATAAAAAATAACCAAGGCAGGAGGAAGAGGCGACACGGAGTTTCATAGAGGCAGCGCTTTGCGAACCTCCACGTCACCTCTTCTTCCCTCTGCAGTTAAAAAAACTCACTCTGCTGCTACCGGCGCTGCTCTTTTCTTAACCATCTTACCTGTTAAAGTTCTTATCAATTTAACCTCTTCCTCACTAAACGCCGTTCCATCTTTTCTAAAGATATCATGAAACCAAACCTTTGGTTCTTCGCCTCCCGGCATAGGCGTATCCCAGGCATAAATGGTATTTGTTTTCCCCGAAACAAATCCCCAGTTAAAAGCTGCTATATTTTCATTCTTTAGCAAAGGCATGATATTGGCAAATTTACTCCCGCGGGTACGTGCCATATATTCTGTACAGATAAGCGGCTTACCAAATTTTCGCAGGGAGTCAATCGCTTTCTGATGCTCTTGTTCATTTGCATAATTATGATAAGTAATAACATCGGAATTCTCTAATTGAAATTTGTTCAGGTCAACTAATTTATCATTCCAAACACCACATGATAACGGCTGACTTGGATTAACAGCTCTTCCCCATGCAAATATTTTTGCCAGCAATGGCAAGCTCTTATTACCATAGTTTGAGTTACCCGGTTCATTGTACACATCCCATAAAAAAATCCTGGTATCTGATTTGAAAGTGGTAAGCACATCCTTTACATACTTTTCAAGCATAGTTATAATAGAAGGATCATCATACAATAATTTTCCCGGATCACGTACCCAGCCTGAATTGTGAACGCCTACCCTCGGCGCAGGCTGAGTACCTGCTTTATAAGTTTCATTCCAGCAGTCATCGAAGAATACAAACATCGTTGCGATATGATGTTTATCAGCAATCTTAAGATAGTCTTTCATACGCTGCTTAAAACCGGCCGGATCAACCTCCCATGCAACATGATGGAGGAAGACACGCATGCCGTTGAAGCCAAGCGATTCTGCAAAACCAAGTTCACGATCGATAGTGGCTGGATCGAAAGATTCTTTTTGCCACATCTCCAGCTGGTTGATAGCAGAACTTGGCTGAAAATTACTTCCCCTTACCCAGCCCCATTTCTTGTACCAGGCATTGGCCTGTTCCTTCGACCATACTTTTCGCTCCTGCGCTACCGTTAGGCCTGTGGTGAAAACGACCACGAATAGAAATAAAAGTAATTTTTTCATTAAATAAATTTTTGCTATCAGAGCTGTCAGCCTTTGGCTATCAGCTCATGCGCTTGAATAATAAAAACTATCAGACTTCAATTATAAATGTTATAATTCAAATTAATTTACTACCGGGAATGAGGCAATCCTTAACCTCGCCGCGCCCATTGGTATTAATTCAACAGTTTCTTCCTTTGTTGCAACAGTGACCGGACTTTGCGGCAACAAATCACACAACCCATACTTATCTAATGTCCACTCAGGAATTATTTTACCCGTTGCTTTTAAAACTATTGGGGTTGCACCAGGTGTGAACGGGTAGTTATCTGCAGGCCACGGTTTCTTTACAATGGTGAACTGTTCTTCCAGCGGTTTACTATTCAGTACAAGTCCATAGTTCCACATGCTTATTGGATATATCTCGAATGAAGGCCAACTACTTTGATCAACAGCTGCCTGCCACTTTGAATCACCGATGGCGGATTTTTTAGAATCCATCATCTTATAAGACTCCTGAATTTTTAAGGAGAAAGTAAGCGCGCCATAATTAACGCTGACACTATTTTTATTTGCCTTCCATTCATCCAGGCGTAATTTCATGGGGAGAATCAATTCAATTACATCGCCCTGCTTCCATGTTTTTTCAACACGCACGTAGGAAGAATTTTTGATGGCAACTTCAACAGCAGATCCGTTTACTAAAATTTTTGCATCGTTGCACCATGCGGGAATACGCAGGTACATAGGAAACTTTACCTGCTTAGCAGTACTTACTTCAAACCTTATACGATCTTCAAAAGGATAATTAGTGATCTCTTTTAAACTTACCTGCTGACCGTTACCAACCTTAACGGTTGTTTCACAGGAATTATATAACATCGCAGCTATACCCTTATCATTGGTTGCCATAAGTAAATGCTCTGCATAATAAGGCCAGCCCTGTGCATGGTTGTGCTGGCAACACCGGCTGCTAAAAGGATTCATCATCAGAAACGGACCTTCATTTTGTAAACCCGGACTATGATTTTTACTATCGCTCATCACCATGTTAGGAGCGGTGAGGTAACGAAGCCCTTTGAAGTCGGGCATCACCGCCGCGGGATAGGTGTTGAAGGCAACGTCTTCGCAGTTATCGGCCCACATAGGGTCACCGGTGATGCCAAATAATATTTCATCAGACGCCATTTGTTCTACCATTCCGCAAACTTCCACAGCTTGTCTTGGATCACTATATCCTTTTCTTGCATTTTCATCGGCACCAAACATACCGCCGGGCACTTGTCCGTACATTTCTCTTATGAGGTGAAAATCAGCGTATGTAGCATTAAGTCCGCTGGTATCTTTTGTCTGCATGTAATAGGTTGCAGGCTCCCGAAAACACTGGGCTATATTTACGTTATGCCAGTTGGGCAAATTTTTTTTTTGAGCCCAGTCGGCGGTGTTCCTGTGTATTTTGCCAGCTAGCTCCAGTAAGAACTTATCACCGGTAATATTATATAGCCAGTAAATGCTGTAGAGGTTATCGCCGCCCCTGCTATTCTCCCAATAAATCTTAAGTAATTTATCATCGGGAACAGTGGACTGCCATTTAAAATATTTTGTCATGAATGGAACAACCCTTGCGTCTTTCGAATATTCATAGTAAGACTGCATGCACCATAGCATGATCATGTTAGGCCAGAGGTCAGGACTTTTACCTTTATTATCCTGGTGTTCATTTTCTACAACGCGGGGACCAAAGTAACCGTCAGGCTGCTGGCTTTGAAAAACCTTATCAAGCCATCGTTTCGTTTCGGCGATAATTTTTTCATCTTTCAGGATATAACCCAGGTTGCCGTAACCTTTCAGCCAGTAAGGAACTTCTTCCCAGCCATGATCGCCCTTGCCGTCGCCGCTAAACCAGGCGTTGTTTTTTTTATCGAGCCAGGCGCTTATCTCACCAAGGTGACCGGTTAAACCATCCCTCTGTAGTTCGAGGTATTTAAGGATCCAGCCTTTGGGCTGGATGGTGCCTACCGGTAGTTTTAGAAAATAAAGCGGTTCAAGCGGCGCTTTGTTGCCGGCATAAAATGGATTAACACCTGCTGTGGAAGGTCTTATAATAGTAGAGACCATTGTTTTATCCTGCTGCGCCTGGCAATAATTTACAAAGGAGAGCAAAATAATTACAGTGAATATTTTCTTCATTAGATTTATTTGATACTATTTTAAAATTAAAACATTCAAGCCAGCAGCCGTCGGTTGTATGATCAGTAAAGTGGCATGCTACATATTGTGTTGATTATTTTCAATTTATTAGACATCCATAATTTTGTACTGTTGATTTGATGCCCGGAGTTGCCACTTTAAATTATTTTACAACTTTCATAATTCCATTCATTATTCTCCAGTGACCGGGAAATGTGCATATATAAGGATAATTACCAGGCTGCGAAGGCGCTGTAAACTGAAGCGCTATCTCCTCCTGCGGCGTAAGCAGTTTGGTAGAAAATAATACTTCGGGCATTTTAGGGATATAGCTTTTTTGCGCGCCATTCGGATCTGCCACCATCAGGTCTGCAGCTGCGCCTACTTTTTCTTTAGAGCCTGGCTTTAAGATCACAAGATTATGCTGCATAAAATCCGGGTTCTCAAAATTGATGGTCACTTTCTGGCCCGCTTTTACAGTAAAAACTTTCTTATCATACTGCATAACATTCTGAACAACCTTGAGCGAGATGGTTATTCCTTTTAGCAATTTGTTACCGGCATCAGCACTTTTTATTGCCGGCTTTGCGGCAGCAGCTTTCGACGGTGGAACCTGCTTGCCTTTGCTGGCCTTTTGCAATTCAAGAGATGCATTCTGTGCATTACCTACAAAAGCAAATATCCCTTCATAGTCTCCTATTTTATCGGCAGAATTTATATCCTGGGACATTCTTACAGCTTCTTTTAAAGGTTCTTTAAATAAGGATGCCGCTTTGGCATGTGCTGTTTCGGCGCCATCTATTTCAATGCTTATGCTGCCATCACTTACCAGTTTAGCCATCACCTCGAATTTCTCAGGCAATTCTTTTTCAGTTATGGCCTTATAAGTAGTTCCTGCCTGCCGTACCACAAAATTCATTTTCCCATCCTGGATAAATAATCCATATCCGTTGTCTTTTCCGCCCTGCGCCATAATCATACCCTGCAATGGCCGCTGACCTTTACTGACCGTTGCTTTAATAATAATTTCTTTACTTGTTACATCGGGCGAATACAGCATAGTACCTCTCCGGGGCAGGTTATATACTTCCTGGCTTAGCGCTTTTTTAATTCGATCCTTCAAACTTAAATCAACAGCAGCAGAAGCGAAAGCGCCACCTTTTGAGTCAGCATCAAGAAAGCCGTCTTCATGCGTTATAGCCGCAGCCAGCAAAGCTTTGGGTATCCATTCATCTTTCGCGTTCTCCGTGTTGCCAGTTGCCTTGTATATTAAGGCGCCCATCTCTGGTGAAGAGGGCAAAGCCGCTATTGCCATTATCACCGATAACCTGACATTAAGATTAGTGTCGTTAATAATATTGCTGGCTTCAATGGCACTTATCCCCTGCTGATCAGCAGGCATCACCTGGACGGCAGCTTTTCTTACAGCCGCAGCCGGATGGGATAATGCGCCGGTTAAAACCTTCAACGCTTCTGCATTCGAACCCTTGAGTGCACCCAGCCCCTGTAGTGTCCAGATAGCATGAACGGCGGGACTATTCAAACCTATCTCATCCACTTTCCTATTACCGATGATATTATAAAGATCAGGCAACGCTGCAAGATTTTTAGATTCGACCAGTAACCGCTGCGCTGTCATACGCCAGAACATATTATCATTCTGCAAGGCTGCGATCAACCCGGGCAGGTCGTCTTTAGATAATCTAATCGGTGTATATGGTTTTGCTTTTTTGTACACTACCCTGTAAACCCTGCCAAAGTTAATATCACGTAAAGGGCTGATAAAAGCATTGCCCTGTCCACGAGGCTGGTCTTTAAAAGGCAACACCATTTCTGATGGAGCCTGCTGCTCACTGAACACATTGTGCTGAATAATAAAATTATACCAATCGGCTACCCACAAGGCTCCGTCTGGGCCAACTTCAGCATGAACAGGACCGAACCATTCATCAGAGCTGGCCATCATATTCCAATTATCCTTTTCAGCAAAGCCCGAACCTTTTGGTTCGATAATAGCATTGTGAAGCAGCCTGACAGTGGGCTCGCAAACAAAAGCCATCCGGTTCCAATATTCCTTTGGAAAATTTCTTGCAGTATACAAGTGATGGCCTGCTGCAGAGGTGAAGCCTCCCACAACATCCACCTGGCGCAAATTCGGTGTCATAGTATGGGAGTCGTAATGACCATCGATTTTTTGCACAGCAAGCACCGCAGACTGAGGATCTGCAATTTCAGTATTGCTCACCGGCAGTGCCCTTTGGGTGTACCTGGCAGGCATTGAGTAATAAGCACTATGAGTGTTGTTTGCTGTAGAAATAAAAACATTGTTTTCTTCTGAAAATCCAAGTCCCCAGGTATTATTACTGGTGTTGGCAAGAAACTCCATGCCCGTGCCATCCGGGTTTAGGTGGTAAACACCGGTGCGGAAATTTAAACTTTTGCCATCTTTTGTTACACCGGTGAATCCTGAACCAACAACTCCCCATATCTTATTATCAAAACCATATTGAAGGTTGGAAGGTCCAAAGTGTGTATCACCCTTATCCCAGCCGGTCATGATATTTTCGCGGACATCAGCCTTGTCATCCCCATCAGTGTCTTTAAGAAAAACAAAATAAGGAGCCATTGCTACCATCACCCCACCGTTAGCGAAAGCGATGCTGGTAGGGATATTTAACTTGTCTGCAAAAATGGTAAATTTATCGGCCTTACCATCTCCATCGGTGTCTTCGCAGATCTTGATACGGTCATTGGCAGCACCGTCTGTTTCCAGAAAAGTATTGGGGTAATCAACCGATTCCACGATCCATAACCGGCCTTTTTCATCCCAGGACATCGCGATGGGGTTGGTGATGTCGGGTTCTGAAGCAAAAAGTTTGGTCTCGAAATCAACAGGCACCTGGATAAGTTTTTGCGATTGCTCAGGACTCAACGCTTCCTGCATTTTCGGTACCAGGTGGCGCTTTGTAAAACCGGCTTCTATATCAGGTGAATAAATATTTACATCAGGTCTGTTCAAGCGTGCTATCTGGTCTTTCACTTCATCCCCGATTGCCCAAAGCACTCCATTATTTACCAGTCGTAAAAAACCGGGCTTAGTCCAGGTACTGTCGTTATGGCCATACGCAGTATAGAACACGCGACCTTTTCCCTGGTTACGCACCCAGGTATAAGGCTCGTGCAGAGCGCCTTCAACGCGCTCCATCAAAACAGTCATATCAGGATTGATGTTCTGATGTATATATGTCTCGTCCCATGTATCGAATTCATAGAGTCCTTTCATAACCGGGTGTGACTTATTAATGATCGTACCGGTGAAGTTTCCTACACCATGAGATTTAAACTGACCTCCGATTGTTTTAAGGTACCAGGATGAATTTTTGAAACAACCGCACGCGGAATGTAACGGAATAAGTCCTTTGCCACCTTCCACAAATGTCTTCAAAGCCTGTTCCTGTGCAGGGCTAAGGCTATCATAGTTGGCGTAGATAATAAGTCCGTCGTATTTTTTTAGATTCTCACTGTTGAGATCATTAAGATCTAAAGTGTAGGTAACGTTGATACCTTCTTTAAAAAGAGAGATGGCCATCCACGGCGCATATTTACCGGAGTCATGGTGCTTGCTAAGGTTGCCAAGAAATAATACTTCCCCGCGACGTGGGGCAGGTAAGCTGGGTATATCTTTAACGTAATCGTTTGCATTACGTTTTATAAGTTCATCACTTTTGGAGTAACCGGTCTGTATGGCACTCAGTTTACCAGAACAACCGTAAAACCACCAGGCGACAGCTATCGATAAAAATATTACTTTTTTCATATTGTACTATCATTAGAGAAGATCAGACAAATGCTATTTAATTATAGAACAATTGGGCCTGATGAATGAATAAAATCAATCCTGTAAGAAGAGATAAATTTAAATAGAAATATTACTTCAACCCTAATAATATTTTTATTGAAATGATGAATGAATAAAAACAACATTGCAGAACCCATAGAAATAACTATTACAATGTAGAAAAAAAATGAAAGGATTTAAGCAGCGTAATTTATCATGAGTGAAGTTTACCTTGCTTTTCTGCCTGAACGATTGTACAACGAATAGCTGCATCTTAACAAGCACCTCGACGATGGAAGCTATCAATTTCATCTGAATAAGATTTAATAAATTATTTCATAAGCGGAATTAATTTATTAAAAAATGATTATTATTGAACATCAATAAAGTAACTATTACCCGTTGAAGATTATTGTTAAGCGGTTTGTATGTAACGATTCCCTGAAACACTAATTATAATCATTCGTTATTTATTCCCTCCCTATATTGCGAATCATAAACCCGGCCACATGAATGCAGATATTAACCCGACCATTGTAACCAACGCTGAAGAAGCTTCCCGGAAAAAACTTTTTTATGGTTGCTTTATTGTACTGGTGGCTTCAGCATTTGGCTTTGTGTTCCGTTCTTTTCTGATGGCTGGATGGGGAACGGAGTTTGGCTTAAGTAAAACGCAGCAGGGAGAAATTTTTGGTGTCAGTTTCTGGCCATTTGGTATCAGCATTGTTTTCTTCAGCCTTATCATCGATAAAATAGGTTACAAAAAGTCGATGATTTTTTCATTCGTCTGTCACATCCTGTCCGTTATTTTCACCATCTGCGCTAATGGATACTGGATGTTATACTTTGGTACTCTGTTGTTCGCATTAGGCAACGGTGCCGCAGAAGCAGTGGTAAACCCGGTAGTAGCTACCATGTATGCCAGGGAAAAAACAAAGTGGCTTAATATACTTCATGCCGGCTGGCCGACAGGAATGGTTCTGGCAGGATTGATAGGCATAACCATGCTACACTTTAAATTAAGGTGGGAAATAATTATCGGGGTCATCCTGCTGCCGGTGGTGATTTATGGCTGGCTGATCATTAACCGGAAGTTTCCGGTAAATGAAAGGGTTAAAGCAGGGATAACGTACCTTGAAATGTTGAAGGAAGTAGGGATCATTGGCTTACTCATCATCATATCGTTGTGTGTATTTCAAATAGGAAGTCTCTTCGGCTGGTCATATATTGTAAGCGCTGTTATTACTTTATTAATTGTTGGTGTTTTCGGGTACTTCGTAAGATCCACAGGCAGACCGGTTTTGATTATACTGCTATTAATGATGATACCTTTGGCTACTACGGAGCTGGGAACCGATAGCTGGATCACCAGTCTTATGACACCTGAAATGCAAAAAACAGGCTTACAGGGAGGATGGGTACTTGTATATACCTCCGTGATCATGGCAGTGCTTCGATTTTATTCGGGCCCCATCGTTAAAAGGTTTTCACCCTTAGGCCTGCTTGCCGTGAGTGCACTTATAGCTGCAATAGGATTGTATTCGCTTTCTTACTCAGCAGGACTGGCCATTATTATAGCAGCTACTATTTATGCTTTGGGAAAAACATTTTTCTGGGGCACTATGCTTGGCGTGGTGTCGGAACAATTCCCAAAAGGTGGTGTACTTGCATTGAATTTTACAGGGGCTGTCGGACAGGTTGGAGTTGGAGTGCTCGGCGCGGTTATACTCGGTTCAGTGCAGGATAAGCAACTGGATCAGAATCTTGCTGCGTATGACAAGCAACACAACGTTACCTACCATTCCACTTATGTTACAAAGGAAAAGACCGGTATTTTCGGTTCTTATAAAGCGCTCGATCCGGATAAATATGAGGCGGCACCCGTAAAAACGCGCCAGCTTATTGAGCAGGTTCAGGATGCTGCCAAAAAGGATGCATTGAGAACGGTTTCATTTTTTCCGGTGCTGATGCTGGTATGTTACCTGGCACTTATTTTTTATTTCAGATCGAAGGGTGGTTATAAACCTGTGTTACTGGAGCATGAGCAGCCGGCATTGTTTGTCGGGGAAATATAGTTATTTTTTTTACAATTCAAAATCGGGTATGCTTATCCGTTTGCCGCCCTGCATGGCGGACTCATGAGCGCATATACCGGCGCAGGTATAGTTGGCAGCTACATCTGCATCCACTGCCGAGTTCCTGTTTTCAACGATAGCAGCAACGAATTCCTGTACCAGGTGCGGATGTGAACCACCATGACCTGCCCCCTGAAGAAATGATACATGATTTGGATCATCAATCTTTTCTCTTTTTGTAAAAGATGCAATCTCTTCAATCAACAGGTGGTCTGTATCGGGGATGAATATGCGCCGTGCGTTTTCACCACCTTCAAAAATAGCATGCTCTTCATCCTGCAACTGTTCCCATTCAAAAGACATTTTTGTGCCGTATACATCATAGCTTTCCCTGTACTGCCGCACCACTTCAAACATCGAACGGGTGGCTTCCGCGATAACATCGGAGTTCTTTAAGGTAAAAGTAGCTGTTTCAACTGCGAAGGGAGAACCATATCTTTTGGCAAGGCTTTCGTCCAGGTGCCCCGAGCCATGACAGACAACAGTTGCTGCCTTGGTATTGTTAATACGTAAAAGCGGGGAGATAGCGTGCGTGCCATTCAGCATTGGCGGAAACCCTTTCCAGTATTCTCCCCAGCCTTCCATGTTCATATCCTGTATGTGAGAGCCTCTCACAAATTGTATCCGTCCAAGCTCACCAGTTTCCGCAAGATGCAATCCATATAAGAACTCGCGGGTATATAACGCTGTTTCCATCATCATATAAACCTTTCCCGATTTTCTTTTTGCCGCCACTATTGCAGTACAGTCTTCTACCGTCATTGCCATAGGAATAGTACAGGCAGTATGTTTGCCGGCGTTTAGCGATGCCAGTTCCATCCTTGCATGATCCGGAACCGGGGTAACAATATGAATAGCATCTACATCTACCCTTCCGGGTATGTCATCGAAGTTTGTGAAACAAAGATTTTTGTTCAGGTTGAATTTAGCAGCCAGCTCATCGAGCGTGTCCTGGTTGCGTGTACAGATGCCAACGGCTTTAATATTTGGATGACGCTGGTAGATAGGAATAAATTCTTTACCAAATCCCATCCCTATAATAACTACAGTTAATTTCGGAGTCATGAGCGAATTTTTATCAGTTAAATATATCGGCAAATTATAGTAACATCTCTTACCTATCTTTTAGCAACCCATCTGACAGTATTCCTAAGCAGCGCCTGGTATTCGGGCAGGTCATGAGAGGCTGCGTCATGACCTAAAGCGATTCCTACAATTCTCGCTTTATTATTTTTTACTACGAAAACAGATGTTGAAATTTTATCTGATCCGGCTACATTTGCCGTTGCCAGCACTTCAATGCCAGGGCCTTTAGGATCAGGCTCATACCTGTAAAGCTCATCCTTTAATGTAAAATTTTTACTTATTCCGTTTGTAACCGGGTGGGAAGGATTAACGATATTAACTTCAAAACTTCCATAACGGTCATGACCATGCGTTCCACCGCTGACGATCTGTGTATTGTACTCCGGCCAGTCTTTCCAGTTATACCATAGTGCAGCATGACCTATGACCAACCCTTTTCCCGCTGCAACAAAATCCATTATTGCCTGCCGGGATTGGGGATTATTAATGGATTGATTAAAACAAATATAAAGCACATCTGTTGCAGGCAGGAAATACTTCATTGAGTCTGGATTGCTGATATAAGTAACGGTAGCGAAACCATCTCTGGCGAGGGTTTCCGCATCAGCTTGTTTGTACCAGCGATTAAAATCGTGCGAAGAGCCACCGCCAACTATCAGGGTGCGGATACTTTTAGAACCGGTGCCGCCCGATACCCGGGCAGTCTTACACTGGGTGATCACCAGCGTTGCAATAAGAAGAAATGCTACCGGTATTTTTCTCGAGGGAAATGCAAACATGGTCTTAATAGATTTATCAATCAAGGTTAAAAAATCAGCATAAAATTTATAACAAACAGTCACATTATTTATGGCTATCCATTTTTGTCGACGACTTACGAAAGATAGCAACCGGATCCAGCACCACTTTCTGGTGAACGATCTTATTTTTATCGGTGTCCTTGTCAATCAACTGCTTTAACAATTTGAAGGCTTTCTGTCCCATTAGCACTGTTTGCTGATCGATAGTAGAAAGGGTAGGCGTGATATGTTCGCCGAACAACTCGTTGGCAAAACCAAAGACACCAAACTCTTCCGGTATTTTAATGTTTTTTTCTTTAAGTTCTTTCAGGGCGCCAAGTGCCGTAAAATCTTCTACGGCAAACACTGCATCAGGAGGATTTTTAATCGCTAAAAAATGGCTGATGGCTTTTCTGCCGTCTTCAATAGATACATTGCCATAATAAATATGGTCATATTCTACCGTCATATTATTGGCCTGAAGCGCTCCCATATAGCCTTTCAACCTGTCGTTAAATATTCTTATGTGTTGCGGACCTGAAATATGTGCAACCTTTTTATAACCCTGATCTATCAAATGCTGCGTGGCAATATAAGCGCCCCTGTAATCATCTATCACCACCGAGTGAATACCGATCTCAGTATTGGCACGATCAAAAAAAACGATAGGCACACCTGAGTCTTTAACTTCGAGAAAATGGGAATAGTCAAGTGTGTCTTTTGCAATAGATACAAGGATGCCGTCTACCCTGGCAGATAAAAAAGTTTTGATGCCCTTTATTTCAAATTTAGTGGATTCATTAGACTGGTAAATCAAAATATTATAACCGCTTTTGTTGGCAACACTTTCAATACCATGCAATACGGAACCAAAAAAATTAATTTCAGCGCTTGGTACGATTACACCGACAATAAATGTTTTTCCAAGCCTTAGTGAAGAGGCAATGTTGTTTCGTTTGTAGTTAAGCCTTACCGCCGCTTCTACAACCCTGGATTTCATTTTATCACTTATGCAGGAATGGTTGTTCAGTGCTCTTGAAACAGTAGCGGGAGTAGTATCCAGATATTTGGCAATATGTATTATGGTAGTCTTTATTCCCAACCTGTAAACGTTTACTTTGCAATATATGCATTAGCAATCAACTTTAGTAATCCGGTTTCAGCTATTTTCATTCATCGGTATAAGTTGTATTATTCAATAATTTTTAGTTCCGAATTTTTAAACCAGCATTATTAAAAAAGCTAATTATAAATCCCCTGGGTGCTCCACTTCACCATTAAGATATTTCTACGGCAGCTAATTGCGGCAATGTTATTTTATTATTATAATTGTAATTAATTTCAGTTAAACAATCTGCAAATGTTTGCCAACAGCGAAGAAAATTCCATTGCCAGGATTACCATTCATGATATCGCCCGCCAGCTTAAAATTACCGCCTCTACTGTATCAAGGGCTTTAAACGGGCATCCGGGTATAAGCGATGCTACTAAAAGTATTGTAGAGCAGACTGCCAAAAATTTAAACTATCACCGTAATAATATTGCTTCATCACTCCGACTGGGAAAGTCAAAGATCATTGGTGTTATCATACCAAGCGTAGAGGTAAATTTCTTTGGCTCCGTATTAAACGGGATAGAAAAAATTGCCAGTGAAAACGATTACAACATTATCATTTATCAATCCAATGAATTAGCGGAATTTGAAAAGAAAGGAGTAGAAACATTTTTACGCTCCCGTGTAGACTGTGTGCTGGCATCATTTTCAAAAGAAACCATCAACCCCGACCATTACCGCGAGATAAAAAATCGTGGTGTACCCCTAGTATTATTTGATCGTACGAATGATGACCTGGGTGTGCCTTCAGTTGTTGTAGATGATTACCGGGGTGCGTTCAATGCTACGCGGCATTTAATCAGCCAGGGATGTAAAAGGATAGCGCATATCGGCGGCCAGCAGCATGTGCTGATTTTCAATCAACGGAAGAAAGGTTATACAGATGCTTTAAGAGCTCATAATATTCCGGTAGATGAAAACCTGATAGCCTATGGTAAAGCATCCATAGAATCGGGAAAAGACTGTATGTCCCAACTGCTGAAACTGCCGGATATTCCCGACGCTATATTTACCGTGGAAGATTTTACTGCGCTAGGTGCTATGCAGGCTCTTAAGGAAGCAGGTAAAAAAATCCCTGAAGACGTTGCTGTGATAGGCTTTGCCAATGAACCCTTTGGCAAGTATATAACTCCTTCCCTGTCTACGGTAGACCAGCAGGCTACTAAGATGGGTGAAGAAGCTGCCAGGCTGTTTTTTAATCTTTCTGAAAAGAATGGTTTCTATCTGCATCATCCGCCTAAAATTGTTCTGGAACCGGCGCTTGTGCTTCGGGGTTCGAGTTCAAAGCGGTAGAGAAAAATTAATCGCTGTTAGATGAAGTCAATGATAATCAGGAACGTTTTCTTGTGATGATCTTCCTGTTTACAAAAAGTCCGATTTCAGTCCCTTCGTTAAACCCATTGTTAATTGCCGGCATATAATGAATGCCGCCAAAAAAGCGACTCATGGCAGCTTCCTCTGCAGCTTGTTTAAAAGAATGAAAGTTGCGCGCCGGAAGGCCGAATTCAAATTCTGTTGAATCCGTATAAGCGAAGTCATTACCAAATAACTTACCCAGCACAACGGCAGCTGCTGAAGAAACTACACTGTGGCCACTGGTATACTCCGGGAAAGGAGGAGTTTGAAGCAGTGGCACCCAGTCTGTGTCGATGTACTGGTTGATATAAGTCTCCGGCCTGATAACCTGGCTCCGGTATTTTTCATCCCAGCAACTTATAAAGCAATCAGCAAGTGCAATTGACAAACAGGCGTACGCTTCCGCCGATTGAGCAGGATCGGCATTTATCTTTTTGCATGCCAGCCTTGTAATATTTATCCAATGCCCGCCAGGCGAAATTTTTTTTGTAGCGTACATAACATGACCCCTGATATTCATCTTAAAAGGATTGCAATCCCAGAAGTTTGCTATTTCAATTTGTTCTGCTGTTAGCTTAATGCCTATATCATGCACTGCAAGTGCTTCCTTAAAAAATTGACTTTTCTTATCAACAGAAAAAATTGGCGGTGGCACGGGCATAAACTGCCGGGCGGAATCAATTATGAAAGTTCTTATTTTACTCCAGTTAGGTTCGATGGCTTTTATATATGCCGGTGGTGTAGGCTTCCATGCCGCCGGGTCATCGCTTACTGCGTATTTTGCCAGCGAGCGGGTTTTCTTATAATTATCCGCCGCGGCCCAGGCAAGTATATAGTCAGCTATTTGTTGCCCGTACTCAATGGAAGTATTATAAACCTCCGGAGGGATTCCATCATTCTTGAAATCCTGGAAGATTTGCCCTTTAAAAGTCTCGATGCTGGATTCAGAAATAACCAGCGCTTTGCCTACCATTAGAATTGCATTTACCGACGCCAATGTAAAACTGTACATTTTACCGGGCTGTGGCGCAGGCGGAGGTTTCAGCTGGTGAAGTTGTCCGGCAAAACTTATGTAACTTTTGTCCTCATTAATGATAGACTCGTAGCCGGCTATGCAGATATAAGCATACGTGCGACTTGCTACGGGTGGAGAATAGATGTCAAATACAATTACATCGGTTACTTTTTTTATAGCACGATGTATGTATTCGGCGTTTTCCGTTTTGTCTTTCCAGGCTGGTTTAGCTTCGCAAACAGTAACTGAAAAAATCATCAATATAATTACTGTTCTCTTCATAAGACCTGCCTTCTTATACCTTTAAAATTAGTAACGGTTATTTTAGCAATCTTTTTATCAACAAATAATTCCCTCGAAGATTGCGACAAATAGGTAGAACCATAATAAAATTCCATTTTACTTTTCCTGCCATCTTTATATACAAGTGTCGCGCAGCAATCATCGGGTTTAAGGTGTATCCATTTTTGATTGACAGGCTCTTTTATATTTTTTTTGAAGACCAGCAGGCTATCCTGATTTTGCGTTGCGATAATTATATCCTCGTTCTTTGCCGTATGAAGTGTAGCCAACCCTTTACCGTCGCCTCTTACAAAAAATCCGCTTTTGGCGATAGCCATACTGCTGAAATTTCCTTTGCCATCACCTTTCAAACACAGTCCCATAAAAGCATCATGGCGCCCGCTGTAAGGTTCCATGCCATAATCATTGCCAACCATCAACAGATCAAGGTTACCGTCATTGTCTATATCCTGGCTTATCATGCCATACAACGGTGCCACCTGTGCTTCCAGAGGTAAGGCTTTAATTGAAAACTGTCCGTTGCCTTTGTTTTCGATAAAACAGGAAGTCATATAATTAGCTTGCAGGAAGATAGCATTCTCCCGGTCGCTTTTATTCCAGAGGTCTTCCATAGTAGCCATGCCATACGATTTATAAGTAGGATATTTTTTTCTTACAGATAAAACCTGGCTCACCATATCGTCACGCGTGGCCATGGGAAAAGGTTTCATTGTGCCATCAACATCTTTCATATAGCAAAATACCATTGCATCGAGAGAACCGTTGTTATCAAGATCTTTTGCAAGTATGGTAATAGGCTCTTCGTTGGTAGCCTTATAATTTGTATTCAATCCAAGATTACCGGCTATGTAATCTATGTCGCCGTCGTTATCAAAATCACCCGCAACAAGGCTGTTGAACCAACCAGACTGACCTGAAATGCCTGACTGATTAAGCTTTTCAAAACCGTTCCCCTTGTTCTTAAAAAATGTCACCGGCATCCATTCACCCACTACTATAAGATCTATTTTTCCATCATTATCGAAATCAGTCCATAACGCGTCAGTGATCATTCCCGGTGTTTGCAACCCGGGACAATATTGCATGGTAACGTCTTCAAACTTTCCATTGTTATTTTTTAGAATAAAACTTTTCGGGGCAGTAGGATATGCACCTGATACCACACGGCCGCCCACAAACAAATCAAGATCTCCATCGCCGTCAATATCAGCAGCACGCACACAGGAGCCGTTGGTCAGTTCAGCAGGAAGCGCACCGATACTTTTGGTAAATCTTCCTTTTCCATCATTCAGATATAACCTATCCTGGCTTATGGGGTTATTGGGAGGAATCTCGTAGCTACCACTCACCAGGTAAAGGTCAAGGTCGTTATCGTTGTCCGCGTCGAACAGCAATACGCCCATATCTTCATATAGGGGATTGTCTTTTTGAACGAAGCGGGAAGAGTCAAGGGTGAATTTGCCTGCTGAATTTTGCATGAAGAAAACACCGGGATTTCCTGAAGAGCCACCGAGAAAAAAATCTTCAAATCCATTCTTATCTATGTCACCTACGGCTATCCCCGGACCATATTGACTAAGCTTATGCGGAAGCGTTGGCTGAATATTAAAATCTACGAAGTCTCTTTCCACCGGTTTGAAATGAATGCCATACCCGGCTGCCGCATTTATAAAAACAGGGTTGTCTATTACAGTATTCTTTTTTTCAGTGACAGCATTCTTATATGACACGGTGATAAGCTGATCGGTTGAAATGGTCTGGATAACCTGGCTCTTACCATCCGGCCATACAACCGATAAGGAATCAATGGTAGTAGCAGCGCCAATGCCAAAATGAGCCCTTGGATCATCCGTTGAAAGATAGCCCCTTGCCGGCTGGTGTTCGTATAATTGCTGTTTACCATTGTCATAATAAATTTTTAATGCAGCTCCTATCCCACCATTGTTCATTCCGTCTCCGGCAATAGTTAAGGCGAGGTAATGATCTGTTACTTTCTTACCGGCATTGTTTTGGGTATTCTCATAAATAAAGGAAGGATCATTTATATTATTAATCACTACATCAAGGTCGCCATCATTGTCAAGGTCAGCATACGCCGCTCCGTTTGAAAAAGATTGTTGTGTGAATCCCCATTCCTTTGACTTGTTTTCAAATAAAATTCCTCCCTTATTTTTGAATGCGTAATTAGCAAGTCTTACAACAGGAAGCGAGTCTGTCATAGCGAGTGTATATTTTCCCTGTCCCCCGCCCTGACCGTTGTTAAAATCAATATAATCGAGGTCGGTAACATCACGTGGCAGTCCATTGGAAACAATTAGATCGCGAAAGCCATCGTTATCAAAATCAGCCACCAGCGGGCACCAGCTCCAGTCGGTCTGGTAAATGCCAGCCATGTATCCAATTTCACTAAACACCGGGTGGCCCAGCGGAGTATTGCCACTATTCAGTTGAAACACATTGCGAACATACTGATGCGTGTATCCATATTTAGCACTGTTGGTGTAATTATAATATTCATTACCACTCAACATTCTTTTTTTACGAAGGTTATCTTCAGGAAGCATCTCCAGGGATATAAAATCAATAAAGCCATCGTTGTTGATATCAACGGCATCAGTACCCATAGCATTCCAGCCTGTATGCGCAAAGTATTCCGCCAGGCGATCTGTAAAAGTGCCGTCTTTGTTGTTGATATAGCAAAGGTCGTTTGATACAAAATCATTGGCGACATAAATATCAGGCCACCCGTCGCGGTTGATGTCTGTAATACATGCCGCATGGCCCCAGCCTTCAATAAGGATACCCGCCTGTTTTGATACGTTGGTAAAAGTACTGTTACCGTTGTTACGGTAAAGCCTGTCAGTATTTAACGCACTGCCATCTTTTAATTTTGGCCTGAATTTAATAGGTGTTTTCGGATCGTATAACTCATTTGTGACAAGGTACATATCCAAATCACCATCGTGATCGTAATCAAAGAAATATGCCTGGGTACTAAAACCCGTATCGGCGAGTCCGTATGCAACGGCCGATTCTTTAAATGTTGGAACGCCCTCTTTATTTAAGCCCTGGTTAATATAGAAAAGGTTTGCCCGCAATGCTGCATCTTTCCTGAAGGAAGCACAGACGTAAATATCAGGCCAGCCGTCTGCATTGATATCTACTACAGAAACGCCGGTGCACCACCTGCCTTCTCCTCCTGCTCCTGAAACAGCTGTTACGTCAGTAAAAGCAAGTGACCCTTTGTTTAAATAAAGTTTATTCGACACCATGTTGCCGGCAAAGTAAATGTCTTCCAGTCCGTCGTTGTTAAAATCACCGATACCTACACCGCCACCATTATAAATATTAGCCTGGTTTAAAATATTAAGCGAATCACTTTCTGAAATTTTGTTTATAAAGTTTATACCGGTTTTTGAAGAAGGCAGCAGGTGGAAGAGCGGATCAACGGAAGTGTTATTACCCTGAAATTTATTTACAATGGTCACGAGGAAAAGGAACAGCAATGAACGCACTATCATAAGAAATGTTTGGGCAACTTATTACATCATTAGGTTTCTGTAAAAATAAGGTTTCCCGATACTGCATTCATAAATGAATATGATCTTTTAACAATTCTTCAGGAAACTCGTTTTTAATGCTTCCTGCAAATCATATAACCATTCGATGATAAAAAAAGCAATCACACAATCCAGTATCATTTTTTTATTAGTGGTAGCAATGATAACACTAAACAGTTTGAGCTGCTTCTATAGACGATTTGTATACCACTGGCAACTAATATTAAATGCTGGTATATAAATTAAATTGTTGTAAACATATTTCTCAGCACTATGATTCAATTGCCTTAACCAGCATAACCATATCTTCCCTTTTAGTAAAACTGGTATGGTTTTTCTTTACCAGGTCATCAATTGAATTTTTTTTGCCGGGGAATATTTTATAGAGCTGTTTAGCGCTATTTGCTTTTTGGTATTTACCTTCTTTGAAAATCAGGTAAGAATAGCCAGGTATGACTTTAAAGTCATCCGGCAGTTTCAGATCATACGCACCACCCGTATTGATAACGGATTTAAACGAACTGGCTGCTGTAGTTCTAGTAGTGGAACCATAGCCTGTTGATGTGCCGGGCTCATTAACTGAATAAGTATATTCCACCAATAGCGGTGCTGATGTATTTGCCAGCAGTTCATAAAACTTATTATCTGCAGGTATAAATTTTCTGCCATCAATATAGACCGTATCTACATTTTCCGGTTTCTGTATTGCCATGTACTTTTCATCCTGGTAGAAGATCATTTCACCCGTAAGGATATTATAATTTAATGTTTGGCTGTAAGTCTCGCCTGATTTTAC
>Ga0123336_10000344_pt1 | contig 47599 bp, 41 predicted proteins | sample SSSSmetaG_FD_96466 | JGI IMG/M metagenome (GOLD analysis project Ga0123336, IMG submission 96466) | Glacier valley bacterial and archeal communities from Borup Fiord, Nunavut, Canada, to study Microbial Dark Matter (Phase II) - ​SSSS metaG | ecosystem: Environmental > Aquatic > Freshwater > Ice...
GAATTGATGAAATGCTATTCCACTGGATCAAGGAATTTTGTAATTATTACAGCAGGTTTTAAAGAGATTGGTGATACGCAGAACGAATCTCTAATAAATAAATTTCTCGAGATGCATCCTGATGCAAATGTCCTTGGTCCAAATTGTCTTGGATTTATCGATACGAATTCACCAATAAATGCATCATTTGCCGCATCATTTCCTGCAAAAGGTCAACTCGGTTTTTTCTCTCAATCTGGAGCGCTGTGTACAGCAATATTGGATTGGAGTGAAAAAATAGGAATGGGATTTTCTCAATTCGTATCATTAGGAAATAAAAATCAGATTAGCGAAAATACGTTTCTTGATATTCACATCAGCCAGAATGCTACGAATCCTTTATTTTTTTATCTAGAATCATTTAAAAATGGAAATATTTTTGTCAAAAAAGCGCAAAATATACAATCTCCAATTGTTGTTTTGCATCCTGGTAGATATACCGAAACGACGACAGCCATGCAATCTCACACTGGTGCCATCGCTAGTAACGATCGAGTCGTGAGTGAGGCACTGGAAGAGGCAGGAATTATTCGTGCATACGGATTAGAAGATCTGATGGATCTGATGATGATTTTCAACTTCTACCCAAATTTTTCTAATGTAAAAAATGTCGCGATAGTCAGCAATGCTGGTGGTCCTGGAATAATTACAACCGATTGTATAAAAGATTATGGACTAAATCTTGCTCACCTTAGTGATGACACTCAAAAACGACTCGCCGAAAAATTACCTCGCACTGCGAATATTCACAACCCTGTAGATGTGGTCGGTGATGCCATGGCGGACAGATACGGCTTTGCCCTCGATATCGTGCTTGCCGACCCTGGAGTAGATGCTGTGATCGTATTGCTAACTCCGCAAGCCATGACTCAGATAGATTTGACAGCAGAATATGTACAAAGATTAGCAAAGCAACATGGAAAAGTTGTAGTTGCGTCATTTATGGGTGGAAAAAAAGTAGACCAATATGAGGGTTATTTGTTTTCTTATGGTATCCCTTATTTTGATTATCCAGAAAGAGCAGTCTGGGCTCTATCAAAATTGAATTTAAAAAATAAAATTAATTCGATTAGTGATTCTAATATAAATGAAGAAATAAATTCGGATCTTGTACATTGTTTAAATTTGAAATTACCCAAAGAAGTTTATTCTGAGAATGGAGATTTTGATATCGTAAAAAACTTCCTACCTGGTGAAAAAATAGTAATGAAATTAATCTCAGATCAAATGTGGCACAAAACTGAATCTGGTGGAGTGAAATTAAGTTTAGTTAGTGAGGATGAAAGGAAAAGTGCTTTTGAAGAATTGACTAGAATTGGTGAAGAACAAAAAACACAAAATCCAGATTTTACTTATAAAATTCAAGGTCAACAAATGTTGCACATGGACAATGAACTTTTCCTAGGAGCTACTCGAGATGCAAATTTCGGCAATGTTGTCGCTTTCGGAATAGGTGGAATCTATGCGAATATTTTGAACGAGAATATGATTTTCTTAGATTATACTGATGCTAATTATATTCTTGATAAAATAAAATCTAGCAAAGTCGGTGAAATTTTATCTGGTGCGCGTGGCCAAAAATCTTTTGATTTAAATAAAATCGTCACTGTAATTCAAAAAATGCATGAATATCTAAGACAAAATCCCGACGTAAGCGAAATTGATATAAATCCACTTGGTACATACTCCGATGAGCTGTACGCCATCGACGTAAAAGTAAAGAGGTAACCCTCTTTTTAGAAAAAGGGGCAGGGGTGATTTTCTCCTGTTTTTACTTCTGTTGTCATTTCTTTCCTGTCATTCCTGCGGAGGCAGGAATCCATTTCTGTCTCAAATTACTAATTCAATATTCATAATTTTAAATTAGTAATTATCTCTTCCAACTTGTCAATGTGGACTTTCCGTAGTTTTAATTATAGAAACTGGGAAAACAAACACTGAAAGGAACAAAATAGTTCTTCATCGTAAACCGTTTAATATTGTTAATAAATCAGGAGAATTTAAATTCTCTTTTCCTGAAGAAGAGAAAGATCAATCACCATTAAAATTAGAAATATTTTCTAATTTTTTATTAAGTCCAAAATGAGAAACACATTCTCCCTTTAGTGAACATGATCGGTATATTCATCCATGGTATTATCCCATGCAAATGCCTCAAAATTTATATCCAGAGAAAATACAAGCAACTATATTCAACATGACAGATATTAACTACTTTATTAATCTTTCCCGAATAAATTTGATGAGAAAAGTTAAAGAATCCGAAGGTAAAAAACCATTGATATATTACTTAACAGATAGTTTAGGATTACCCATTATTAGTAAAAATCTTCCACCTGAAAATACAACATACAATTATCTATTGTCTTTAACAATGTTTACTTACTGACACATTCCCGATCCACCTTATAAATCTTCACCTTTGAAGCCTTACTCACAGCATCAAAATTCTCAAACACAGCTCTAAAACAAGATTGACCATCAAGAGTCGACACAACATCCTGACTTATTTTTGTTCGCGTCGTGTCATCAACCCAAATATACGTAACCTTATATTTCTGAATGAGCTCACGCCAACCAGGTATTTTGACTTCACGAGTACAATCTTGGATGCCTTTGGCTAGCTGAGAAGGATTGCATTCAGATGTAGTTCCTCCGACGTTCATCTGACAACCGATCGGGCTAATATTTTTTAGAACATTTTTGTCATAGCTAAAATTTTCTCCAAGTGAAGCTAAATCACACGCGATAGTTTCTTTTGCTTCATCCTTTAGCTTGAACATATTCGCGATATCTCGGACACGCTTTCGCAATATCTCATCATTGACGCGTGGATCTGGCGTCTCTCTCCACTGAGCCTCATGCCCCCACCAGCCCAGAACGGAAGGTGTGAGAGTGTAAAGTGAACCAACTGATTCATGTTTATATGCATCGCCATTGACCTCGAGAAGGATATCATTATTATTTTTAATAGATTTTAAATATTCTGCGGCTTCAATAACCTCAGGATATTTAATTTTAGTCTGCTCATATACATCGAGTGATAAAGTTTTAATTACAATGTCAGAATAATTTCCGTTATTTAATTTTTGATTAAGAATATTATTGTTAAAAGCTACAAATAAAATACTAAATTGTGTCAATATCAAAATAATTGCAAAGATAGCAATGGGAATACGAGTCGTAAGAAGATTCCTATAAAGATAAAGTCGATAGTAAAGAAATAGTTTTACTGCTACAACGATGAGAAATAAGTATACAAGTATCAAAATTATTACAACTGAAATTTTATCTGAAATAAGAAATTTATTTCCAAAAAATGGAAACCATTGGGATAATGTATACGGTACATACAAGAATATACCAATGACAGAAAGGAGTATTAGTGAGCGTAATAGTAAAAAACATATGTGAAGTATAAAATCCTTGGCTTTAGAAAATTTTTGTTCAGAATTATGTATAAATAAAGTATACATTACCCAAGCAGCGCCTAATCCAAAATACATAAAGCCTATGTAATTAATTTTAAAAATACTATTCGCGCGATGATGCTCATAAACTGCTCGATCAAAAAAATCCGCTACATAAAAGAACTCTGTAAAAATAGAAAGAAAAATACCAGAAAATAAAGTGCACATTACAAAATATTCAATGTCTGTAATCTGTTTCTTGAATACTTTTTTAAACAAAATAGCTAATCCTACTATAGCTATAACAAGATACACGCCATACACTTCGAAAAACTGCAGAGCAGGCGATAAATCAAAATTTTTCTGAACATATGAAATAATCAAAGAAAAAACAGACGATACAGCAATCATTATCGTAGAAAATAGCAATACAAAATTGACAAAAATGATTTTCGATATTTTCTTTTCTGCCAGATACTTTACGACATAGTACAATATTGTCAAATACATACAAGTAAAAATCACGTCATCTACACCAAAATTGTCAAATGTAAATTTAATAAAATTGACAGCATTTATTAAAACAAGAATCGCTACAAGGAAAGGAGCACTGACAATACCAATGTAGTAAATCATATCTCGATTCCTTTTTGATTTAGCTCTTTTATAAAAAAAATAAATTATTATTAAAAACAATCCTACAATCAAAACCCAGACATCAATTGAAGTTTGTACGAAATAATGAGTAAGCCCATTTGTATCTGTATTTTTCTGGATTAAACCAAATGGATTAAAATTCTGTTTGAAAAATACAATATAATCTTGAGCATTGTTGATTACATTCAATTTCACACCTTTCACGGGTAGTGATACAGATTTGATAAATGGAGTCTGCGAAATAAACGCTAAGATAATAACTAAAATATCCGCAATTGCTACAAAAAAATTCAGAGAAAAATATCTTTTTAATGAAAATTTTGAGCCTGAATACGCAATATCAATACTACGAAATAAAAATATGATATCTTTTATCATCAAAAATATAGATACGGTGATCAATTCCCATGAATTTGCCACAATGCCACCTGAAAAAATAAGAATAGTAAATAATTTTAGAACAATAAAGTGCCTGAAAAAATGATTTTTTATTACAAATTTCAATAATCTGCGTAAGGCTTTTTTCTTATATTGTTTGATGTGAGCTTTTAATAATGAGAGATTTTGAGATAAAGATATCGGTGAGACAGAAGCAAAATCGATAAAGATAAATGACAAAATCGTAACAGTGAAAATAATATCTAAAAAGTGAGGATGCAAATCTCCGATGATGATGCTATAAAATGGAAATTCGTTTATTGTTGAATCTATTACGCGTGAAACATCTGGATACCAAAGCGTATTTCTCCCCGGTTCTATCATGAAATTGTAAAAAGCTGAAACGACTTCGTAGCAACGCGAAAACAGGAAATGGACAATAATCGCAACAAGACACAAGCCTAAAAAAATTCGAACATTTTTTGATCTGACTCTAAATATTGAAATAATAATTGTTAATAAAAGAACAAGATAAACAATTATTAATCCGAATTGGAATCGTTGAAAGTCAGTGGCAGAAGTCAAGAACTGATTTGAAATTTTATAAATAAATGTAAAATTAGAAAAGAATAAAGGAAAAGCAACAGCAAGAACTCCTACAATGTATGATTTTTTAATGCTCATGCCCAAGGAAAAGAATGCTGCAGATGATAATGAATAGATGAATCCCATAGCCAATAAATATCCCATATATGGATCCGTTCCTGTCAGTTTATTTATTAGGGCAAAGAAAAAATGCCCAAAATAGTAATAATTATCCGTCAAAGGCGTGAACCAAATATCTAGTGGCGGTAGAGAAGTTGTATTTGTGAGCTCACTGAGAAGTTTAAAGTCCATTATTCTCTCCGTGACATTATCTATAGCGGGGTGAAAAGAAGAAATGAATAATCCGATCGCAAGCATAACAAAAAACACCAATTCTACTGAAGCTATTTTTTTCCAAGTGATTTTTGGAGTTTCTATTTTAAAATAGACTTTAACCGCTAGGCATAAAATCAAAACCCCTACAAATGTAATCAGCGTCGTTACATTATCGATATGCAGTTTAAAAACAAAACCTACCATCCATAAAATTAATGCCACAAGAACCATTACAATTATTTTGGATATTGCATATCCACGATCGTATAGTTTCGCAAAAAAATTATGAAATGCCAGCCAAAAAATCGTTCCAGAAACAAAAAAAAGTAAGTACCAAAGTATTAAATGTGAAACTACATTAAAATTCATAACATAAAAATTACGTCATCATTCTATCAAATAAATCGTACAACGGGAATTATTGAAATTACTTTTTGCTAGCCTGCCTTTTAAATAAATTTTCATATTTCTGGCGCACAACAGATTTAAACTGATTGAATTTTTTTGATGATTTATCATGCGATCTTCGTAATTGCTCTTCCAAGATATCTATTGCTTTGTCGATAGCAAAATACAAATCAGCATCTCGATGTTTACAGTCATGGTGATTGTCTTTTCCATGTTTGTGCATTCTCAGATTAATAATGATTTCATACTCGTCATTACCAGTTTTTTTATTTGGTGTGAGATCTTTTACTTTAAAATCAGCGAGGTAGTTGTCATCAAAAAATTTAGTAACTTTACTGAAACTTTTGGAAATATGATCGACGATAGCATCCGTTCTTTCTAGACCCTCAAACGTAATATTAATATTTGACATATGATTTATTTAAAAAATATGTACATCATGATATCACTTTTGAAATAAGAATTATATTTTTTCATTTATTTTTGCAAAAATCTTTATATCATTTCGAATCGGACGTAGTCCGCGCAACCAATGAGAAATCCCGTCGGAAACCTGACTAGTTTTTTTATCCTACGAGATTGCCACGTCACTATTGTTCATCGCAATGACAAGTCAGTACCGTAAATCTATTTTTATCAAACTCATCTTGAATAATTTCTGTTTTAAACTGTGTAAACCCTACAAAAGAATTTTCATTATGCGAATCATCTATTTCTAGAATAACAACTCCGTTTTCTGCTAACGAATTGAATTTTGTGATTTGTACCAGTAATTTTTTTATCAGATAAAAGCCATCGTCTCCACCATCAAGTGCTAGCAAAGGCTCATATTCTTTTACCGATTGATCTAGTTCATTAATTCTTGATGTCGGAATGTAAGGAAGGTTGGCAATGATTAAATCGTATTTTTTCGCTTTAAATTTATTAAGAAGATTAGACTTTACAATTTTTATTTGAGATTTATTATCAATGAGAATGTTAACAACTTGTGAGAAATCTAATAATAATTTATTCCACAACGTGAATGGCTTTAATTTCAAATTTATAAGCTCTGAATCAAGATTTTTGATGAGAACGGTTAAAGCTTTAATTGAAATATCCGATAACGTAAGTGAAAACTTCTTTTTTGCTGTTAATAATTCTCGCATAATAGTTAGCCCGATAGCTCCGCTGCCAGCACCTATTTCTATTATATTTATATTTTGTAATTTTTTTTCTTGAATTATTTTTAAAACAATTTTTACTAGTTGCTCTGTTTCGATACGTGGGATTAAAACATTTTCATTAACATAAAAATCGTGTTCAAAAAATTCCGCAGAATTAGCAATATACTCGACCGGCATTTCACCATATTGAGAAATATCAATATTTTGTAAATTATGTTTCTTGAGAAAATTATATTCACTAGGCGTTAACTTTCTCATAAATCCTGTATCCCTATCATAGTGAGCACTTGATCATCAATGTATGTTTGATTAAGCGGAAGTAGCCTTGCATTTTCCATCAGCGTTGGCTGAAGCTGAACTAATTTATTAAAAATATGGGTTGGACTTCGGGCAATCGAACCATCGCGGTACGGATATTCATCCACTAAACCAAGTGTATGCATAAATTCATGATATGCCACAGCCGAAGTAGAGAAGTCATTACGAAAATTCAATCCTACAATACCAAAATAATTTCCATTGCTAAATACTGGAGAAATCGATGCAAATCCAGATTCATATTGCCTACTATTAGCTACATTTTCTCCATTTTTCCCAACTTCAAGATAAACTAATGTGGTGACTTGATCATATTTTTCTATATTAGAAAAAAATGCAGTAGTCGTATTTGTTTGTTTATAAACTATTGAATTGATTGTTTCTATCGGGAGATCATATGCCAGGACATCAGCATTTTTTTGGTAAATTCCTTTTGCAACATTTGATAAAACATCTCGCGATATTGCTTTTGTACTGACTACCTCTGGATAAATTCTAAAGTCTATATTTGATTTATTGTTAAAAATTCTATGCTGAGCAATCTGTATATTTTGTAAATTCGCAGTAATTTTAGCTTGCCAATCAGGAACAGGATCAGCACCGTTTGGCACGATATATATTGCTTGAATTAATACGTTGGAGATTGTATTTTCCGGATCCTGATAACGAATAATATTTTTGAATGAAGATGTTTTGGTATTAAATTTCACAGTAGCCATTTTATCTGAACCTATGATACAAACTAAGGCTTTCCCGGTGTAAAAATTTGAGTCTATTTGATTTTCATCCCATGCGATTTGCTGAATTCCTAGATTTGCAAGATGTGATATGACATCTTTTGCAACGAGAGTATTTTTTGAGAAAAACGATAACCGATCATATGCCGAAACATCTTTACTTAGAATTAATTCATTTTTATAGCTTTCAGGTGTTTTGCATTTTTGATCTTCTAGAGCGGAATATTTTGTTTCAGATGCAACTGATGTGAATTGAGTAAACGATAATTTTCCAGATACAACAAAAGAAAACAGAATAAAACATGATAATAAAATCACTAATAAAGCTAAATTTACATATAAGATTTTATTTTGCATTTTTATTTAACAATGTCTCTCGACGACGATAATTTCCTACAGTGTGATACCAGTTTGCCTTTACCCATTCATCCGATTGCAAAAAAAGTTCTTCTTGTCCGACTTCTTTCATTTCCTTGCGTATCACACCACCACGATGAGCATGTTGATATTCTTTTTGCAGAGTTGAGCCGTGACCTGTTTTAATATGAATTAATTCATGCAAAATAACTTCTTGAAGGACAAATTCCGGTACACGAAAATCACAAAGAAAACGTGAAATTGTAATTCTTGATATTCCAGAAACTAGTTTCACAGAGCCCAGAACTCGACGGGCTTTCCTACCAATTTTTATTGTTATTTGGATTTCTTCTGGCAGTTGTAATATTTGTCGGAATTCTCCAAGAATTCGTTCTAGATCTAAGTTAATTCTAGACGCTTCATTAAAATGCAATTGCAAAAATTTTGTTTTAACTTGATGATTTTTTTTATTTTTTAAAACGTGTTGAGATTTAGTTTTTCTTAATGGAACAAAAATAGCACTAGATTTTTGATGGTAAAAATCTTGCAAAAAATTTATAAAGTTCATTTTAAAGAGTTTTCTAGAAAAATTAGGAGCGAAAGAAAATTTATTTTTTTGATTGAATGTATTTTTGGTACTCGCGAACGATGATTTCTGCGGCTTCATTTATTTCTTTTTCAGTGTTATTTTTTCCTATACTAAATCTTATCACACTCTTTATTTCATCATCATTCAAACCCAAAAATTTTAAATTTGCTGTTGGTTGGATAGATCCGGAGTTGCAAGCAGAGCCTGCAGAGGCCATAATTCCTGCTAAATCGAGGCGAACTAAAAATTCTGTAGATTTGATCTGAGGAAATAATATTGAATTTATCGAAGGTATTTTAGTATTTTCAGATAAAATTCGAATGGAAGGAATCTCAAATTTAATTTTATCACAAAGTATTGTTGACAATTTTGAGATATGTTGAAATCTACCTACACGTTCTTGTTTTAATAATTCTACAGCCTTACCAAAACCTACTATTGCAGGCGTATTTTGCGTGCCAGCACGTATATTATATTCTTGTTCACCACCATCTGTTTGACGAGAAATTTTTGATCCAGATTTTAAATACAAAATACCCACGCCAATCGGTCCATAGATCTTATGAGAAGCCATCGTAAGCATATCGACCCCAAGTGTTTTAACGTTTAGATCGAACAGCTTGGCGGACTGCATAGCATCAGTGTGGAAGTATGCACCAAATTCTTTAGCAATCAACGATATTTTTGGAATATCTTGTATCACACCAATTTCAGAATTTACGTGTTGAATAGTCACAATAATCTGCGAAGAAGGATTTTCTATTTTTATAGATTCCAAAGTAGAAGATAAAATATTCAAATTTACAACACCATTTTGATCTACTGAAATTATTTTATTCTTATATCCCCATGCACTGAGATGTGAAATAGTTTTTATTACTGCACTGTGTTCAAGAGGACTAGTGACGAAATAAACATTTTCTGGATGAAAATCACCGTTTATAGTGGCTAAATATTCCGCAGTACCTTTTAAAGCTAATGAAATCGATTCACTACCTGTTGAAGTGAATATTATTTCTTGAGGAGTACAACCAAGGTAATTTGCTATCGAATAACGAGATTCATCAATCGCATACCGACTTTTCATACCAAAACTATGGGTTGATGATGGATTACCGTAATTTGAGGTAAAGTAAGGCAAAATCTGATCAAGAATTCTTGAATCCATCTGAGTTGTCGCGCTATCGTCCAAATAGATTATATTTTTCAAAGAAAATAATTAAAGAATATGCTATGATTATCGCATATTTTCACACGTTATGGCATCAAAACCTTTACTATCAATCGGAATTCCTACATACAATGAAAAAGAAAATATCTATAATCTGATCTATGAAATTGGAAGATCGCTAGAGTCTAGTAATATAAATGTTCACATCAATATCATTGACGACAGTTCACCGGATGGTACGGCTGATTATATTCGTCGTAGTACGAAGATATTACAAGAACAATATCCTTTTATGAAAATAAATCTTTTTGTCCGTGAAGGCAAATTAGGTTTAGCCAGTGCACATGTTTATGGATTCAAGCAAGCTTTTAGTCAAGATGCAGATTACATTATGGAGATGGATGCAGATTTTTCGCATCAGCCAAAGTATATTCCGATATTTCTAGATGCTATTAAAGATTATGATCTTGTCATAGGATCCCGGTATGTTCGTGGTGGTGGAACTACAAAGTGGAATTTTTTTAGAAAATTCCTTAGCGTAGGAGGGAGTTTGTATGCGCGGACAATTTTGGGAATGAAAATACAAGACATGACGGCTGGCTTTAAAATGTATCGTGGTTATATTTTGCAAAGTATTGATCTGGATCAAATAAAATCAACTGGATATTCTTTTCAAATCGAGCTGAAATATCGAATATTCAAACGTGGTTTTAAAATAAAAGAAGTCCCAATCATTTTTCCTGATCGTGAAAAAGGTAAATCAAAAATGGACAAATTCCAAACTATCATTAATACGATTTTTGTAGTCTGGAAGCTAAAATTCGATAAAAGTATTTAAATTGTACATTGTCACAGCTCTATCTTATAATTGTCGAGTGAAAAACATGGGTGGCGTAGCCAAGTGGTCCAAGGCCGCGGTCTGCAAAACCGCTATCGTCGGTTCGAATCCGACCGCTACCTGTTTACACGACGAACTAATAAATACGAACTATTAATGCTTCTAATTCACGGAACTGATACATACCTATCCCAAAAATTTCTTCATACAAAAATCCACGAATATACGGATAAAAATTATGAAGTTAAAATTCTCAATGCTGACGATGAATTCGAAGTATCCGATGCCTCATTTCTTATTTCAGAACTCAATGAGCAGGACTTATTTGGTACGATGAAATTAATAGTGATTAAAAGAATTTCCTCGTCTGAACTTTTTTTTAAGAATGGAAAGGCGCTAAAAACATCTGTAAATCTGATGAATGCACTAAAGTCCAGTCGCAATGAGATTATTCTATGGGAAGATAAACTAGCGACGAAAACAAATCCACTTGGAAGTATTGCTAACGATCAAAAAATCTTTGTAGCTCCGGCAAAAGAGTATGAAATTACGGCTTATATAAATGCTAATTTTGCAGAAATAAATCCAGAGATTAGAAAAATTCTTTCCAAAAATATTAAAACTACCAATACTATAGAAATCGCTACCGAATTGGAAAAGCTTTCCCAAATGCCTTTAAGCTTGATTAATGACGAAAATATTGTTTTATCAAAAAATATTCCAATATGGTCTATCGGTGATTCCATCACCAGCTTTCTATTAGCAAAAACCGGTGTAAATTTTCAAAAAATGATTGATACTTTCAATATATTTGATGAAGATATTAGATTCAAACTAGCAATAATACAAAATCATATAGGCGATATTATTTTCACTAAAAGATTAAAGAAAAATCCAAGTATACGTGAAAAAATATTTGGTGGTAGAAGAAGTTTTATTCCACAAATGATTAATCGATATGCTGATAAAGTAGATATGAACTATGTAATTACGCTTTATGAAAAAAGCTTGTTTGTAGAATATTTACTGAATAAAGGCACAATATCTGAAAATGTAGCTCTAGAATATATTTTTACCGAAGATATTAGATCAATGAATTTGGAACTACTCTAGATACATTTGTATCAGAAGCCGATTGAATTACAACTGTCTGTGCATCCTGAGGCCTAGTACTACATAATTTATACTCTTGGTCAGATGCTTTTATCTCAATTGCAACATGATTATTATCCGCAAAGAAAAGTCCGTTTCCTACACCAGCACCGAGCAATAAATTTTTTTCACCATCGGAAAGATAAAATACTTTTTGTAATTTATCAATTGCCGTTGGATGCTGTTTTAGTAAAACTTGAATTGAAGAGTTTGTGACGACGGCAATACCAATATCTGATTGAAGAAAATCTTCTACGTTTTGTGAAATAACTGTTAAACCTAAATAATATTTTCGCGCACGTTTGGCGATTGAATTAATAAATAATGCACTTTCTGGATATCTCATTAGCAACCAAGCTTCATCAATAACTAAAATTCGTTTACGTGGATCACGTTTCACACGATTCCAGATAAAATCCATCATAAAATACATAGCCAAAGGTTTCAATTCATCGGATAAATCACGGATACTAAACACTGTAAAAGGATTATTAAGATCTACATTTGTTTTCCGATCGAATATACCAGATGCCGAACCAATAATAAATTTCTCCAAACGATCAGCCAGACCGGATGCTTCTGGCTCTATCATTGCTTTAAAAACTTTATACAGATCCTCCATTCTCGGAGCTTCAAGTTTATGAGTTGCTGGATTGTTTGTGATTCCTTTTTCAAAATATGACTGTCGTATTGCTCGTTCCAAAACAGCTAACTCAGTATTTGTCAGAGTTCCAAATGCCAATTTAAAAAATCCAATCAGTGACAATTCTTTTAGTTTTAACTCATCTTCATTGGAATCAACAATTCCAGAAAGTTCGAAAGGATTCACTTTATTAGCACCATCTTGTGAGAAAGAAACGTAGGCTCCGCCGATAGATCTAGCTAAATTTTTATACTCGTTTTCTGGGTCGATGACGATAACTTCGGTGCCCAGCATCAGACTACGAATAGCTTCTAATTTCACCATAAAGCTTTTCCCTGCACCGGATGTAGCAAATACGACCATATTTGCATTTGGCATAGCAAATCGATCAAATATTACTAATGAACGATTATAAGTATTAATTCCGTACATAATTCCTTTATCCATAGATAAATCTGACGAAGTGAACGGAAAAGTATTGGCAATGGATGTCGTGTCCATATTTCGCACTTTAAAAAGCTTATCAAGACTTAGGGGTAAACTTGATTGAAATGCTTTTTCCATTGCGAGAGAAGCAGTTTTTGCCGATATTTCTTTTGATGCGAGAATCGAGAGTAATGCTTGAGTCATATTGTTTAGCTCCTTCACGCTATCCGCTTTCATCGTGATATATAAAGCGAAGTTGAACCATTTTTCTATACCAGATGCGAGTAATTCTTGCTGACGGATAGCATCCTGAAGTGAGACTTTTATGTAAGCATCTGGCACGCGACCACGCTCAAGATCATTATTCAGACTTGCTTCAAACTCAGAAATTTTTTGACGTAATTTTTTGACAATTTCACCGGAATTAATTGGATAATAAAACATACTAATGTCTAAAGCTTCATCATAGTTTACTATTTGTTCCAACATTCCTGGATTAGAAAATTTATAATCAATAGCAAAAATTGTACGAACAAATTTATTCCCAATACGCATTTCATTAAAATCAACTTCTATAGCAGATGGAGCAATAAAATCTTGCACGCTGATTGATCCTTGATCCACTATGGAAATATCATTATCCGCACTTAAAATACCTGAAGTAGAATTTTTTATTTTAAATATTTTCTCACCTAGACCAAAGGGTAAGGCATTTGCTAGTACTTCTTTTACAAAAGAAGATTTGGCTAGTACTCCTGCACCCTTTGTTGATTCACCAGTTGCCATTTTGTTCATTGGTACCAAATGATTTTTTTCTGATTTTTTATGATTAGTCACCTCATTCTGAGCTGGAGCATTTTGTACCATCCTAGAGGAATTATTTTGAGAAGGATTAGAATAATTTTGTTGAAAATTATTCTCGGATTGTGAATTAGGTCTATTAAACTGAGGAAATCCAGTTTGCTGACTGATAGCAGAGTCTTGAGCGTAAACAAAGTTTTGACTTGACTGAAATGGCGTAAAACTTTGTTGTGGATTTTGCATTTGTTGATCCGAAGGCATTTGCTGGAATTCTGGCTGAAAATTTGATGTCGTCTGTTGTGGTAAATTTGTTTCGAAAGGATCTACAGTTTGATTATAATTTTGATTGTTTGGCTGTGAAAAATTTTGTTGCGGATATGGATTATTCTGCGGATTTGAATAATTATTTTGATATTGTCTTTGACCACTGACGAATGGCCCTACTGGATTTGGAAAAATTGATCGTGGTTGATCTTGTTTTTTTTTGCCAAAATTGAATAATGCCATTTTTAGACTTTAATTTTAATTAGTTCGCGTCACGATTACTTTTCCTACTCTGAGTATATTATCACCGATCTTGTATGGATGTGAAAGCACCGCTAACACTTTACCATCAATTTCACCAATTTGCGTAGAAACAACCTCCGCCGTATTTGAATCAAAATCTTCCCCTTCCTTTAATTCAAATTTCTTTACTCCCTCCGTAGCAAGAATAATATTAAGCTGCTGCAGTAGATTTTCCAAAGTTAAATACAATTCATTACTTGTATCCGTATTTGTAAGAACGATTTCGTAAGTATCAATAATATTTATTATTTTCAAAAGAATACTTTGCTTATTTTTTTGCTTATCGAGATCTGCATTTTTCTTTTGATTGACTATTTCGGCTAGTAAACGAGAGTACGAATCAAATAATTTATCGTACTCAGATTTTGGAATTACTTGTTCAGAATCAATATTTTCGTCAATATTTACCTGATCAGTCTCTATTTCTATATTTTCATTTATCTGATTTTTATCAGTATTTTTGTCATCCATATCGATATTCTAGTGTAATAAAATTTAAACCGTCACCAAAAGAACAATGGTAATAGATATTACCAGTCCCAAAAAAATAAATGCCAATGGCATGTAAATGTCTGTTTTATCGTTTTCCAAGCTTACTTTAACGGTAGGCATTTTAAATTTCTTCATTGTGTATTTCTTTCTTTATATATTTTTTCCAATTGTACTTTGTCAAAAGTCGACGTAATAGATTTTACATTATCTTGTACATCGGATGGAATTTGTGGAGTAGTAAGTGCCCTTACTACTGAAAAAGATATCCAGCAGATTATAGTAATTACTGTAATAATTGTAAATATTAGGGCTGATCTATTCATAAAAATATGCTAAGAAATCGATTGTACAAATATAATTGCTAACTGATGTTCCAGTGATTTTTGAAACCGGAGAAAGTATATCTGCTCGCTGCAATGTATACAAATTTTTTGATGCTGCGATGGATTTTAAAAATGAATTTATGCTCTCAACTTTGTCGCTATGAATACTAAGTTGATATGCATTAGTAAAGGTAAATCCAGAAGTTACGTCACCTTGGACTTTTTTGAAATCAGCAGTTTTTATACTATCTATGTTTACATTTGATATTTTCATTCGATCGAGTAAATCTTTATATACATTTTCTTCCAATAATTTATCAGGAATATAGACATCATTTAGATAACTCACATATTCACTCAAACCTCCGTTACTAAGCGTATTTTCTGTTTCTAGCTCAAGTACATTTAAATTAGCCAATTTATCCGTTTGCTGAGCTATCAAAGCTTTATCATCCTCTATTTTTTTTGAAATTTCACTGATGGATTGAATTGTAGGCAAGATTGCGAACAAGAGAAGTATCGAAATAAAACCAAACGTCATGGTCAAAAGCGTATAAGTACGACGAACATTATTATTAAAAATGTAAGTGTACATGTTATTGAATGGATTCTTTGCTTGATCTTTTTTATCTGAAAGACGTGGAATCGTTATTGTGCTTACCGCTTTTGGTGATGTCGTATTTTCAAGAGAAATTTTTGAGCTCGTGCTTTCTGCAACAGATGTAGGAGTTTCTGCTGGTAAAGTTGGGGTCGCTACAACAGGTTGATTTTGTACAGGCTTATTTTCCATTATACTTTCTTTATTACTTTGATATTAAACTCCGTTATTCCAGACGCTCCCGTGCTAAGATTCAGCTCAATGATATCTACCAGTGGCGTAGGATCAGTTAAATTTGTTTTTAGAAGAGTTGATTTTATATTCTCCTCAAATTTTTTCACGTCACTATTCTTTCCAGTACCTTTAATAGTAATTCCCTCCGATCCAAATATTTCAGAAGTCTTTGGTCCCTCATAAGATATTGTTAAAATAGCTAATAGAGGATCAGATATCTTGGATATAGGAGGAACTAGTGTATAAATTTTTTGAATTTGATTCAGTAACTCACGTGTGTATTTTTTTTCAATATTTGTAGACGCATCAATTTTATTTTGAATTTTGTTATATTTATCTTCTTTATTTTTATTAGAAATAAGTAAAGTATTATTAGTTGATATTTTGTCCGATAAATCATTCACACTTTGATCCAAGAAAAAACGTCCAATAAATGCCGCCAGAACCACCATTTCTACACCGATAACAATATAGCGTCCAACCGAAATAACCCATTTATAGAGCTTGTCTACAAAAGGTATATCCGCGTTGTACGAAAAAAATAAATTAAAGGTTTTGTAAGGCAGATTAGTTTTCATACATTATTTATAACATTTTTCATTATTTCAGCAAAGAGCTAAGCCTACCTATTATTTATTAACGGATTAACGGATTGATGAATATGTAATTGTGTTTAAATTCAACCCGTTAACCCATTCTACATTTTTACATTATCCATCCCTTACTGTTATATTATTTGGAGAATTCCATCAAAATAATATATGCTTTGGTATCAAATAAATCCAGATTACTTTACACAGATTGCTCAAAAAAAGAATCCTCAAATTTCTCTAGAACAATCTATTTTTAAAATTATTACAGAAACACTCCATTACGTTAAAGAAGTGGGTTTTGATGGAGTGAGATTGATGCCTTTTTATATTCGTGGAGAACTCGGCAAAAAAGGTTTTGGTAGTCCGTATGCTGTAAAAGAGTATCGGGTAAATCCAAAGCTTGGTACGGAAAAAGATCTTTTAGATTTAGTCAAAATCGCTCACGATCTCGGTCTAAAAATTATTACAGAATTCATTCCGAATCACCTTGCACAAGATTCGCAATATATTATCGACAATCCCAATCTTGTTTATCGAGATGAAAAAGGCGAAATTTTTCATGATCAAAATTGGTCTGATACTGTCAAACTGAATCATCGATCGGTTGATACAAAAAAATTTATAAAAAATACATTAGTAAATATTTTAGAAAAATATTCATTCGATGGATTTCGTTTAGATATGGCGCATTATGTGTATTATGACGAGAAAGGCAATCGAGTACAGGATATTTTTTGGAAAGATATATTTGAAGATACTGTGCTGGAAGAAGATGAAACTTATATTATGGCCGAGATTTATGATGATAGGAATAAAGATATAAATGGATATAAAGATTTTATCGAAATGCTAAGTCAGAGAAAATATGTTTATGATAAAAAAATGCATGACATTGTTGCTCATCGATTGCAAGAAAATCAAAATTGGAATATTTCCGATAGTGTTTATAATGAGCTTAAAAATGAATACATCGCACAAGAATCCAACGCAGGAGTTGATTTTCACGAGCATCATTTTTTGAGAATTACTTCTAATCATGATGATAGTCCAGCCATTTTAAATTTTGGTGGAGTAGAGAAATATTTACTGGCCTATAGTATTTTCGCATTATTACCAGGGGATAACATTCTATACGCGGGAGATGAGTACGGCATTACGGTAAAACCATCAGTCACGGGTGAAAATCATTATGACGATAGAGGAAATCTGACTGAAACAGATAAAATAATTTTCTCCGATGACAATACACAAGCAAAAATATTTGAGTATATTGTTAGTTTTAATAATGATGTCAAACCGGATATTAAATCAGCCTTTTATAATTTCACAGTTTTAAAAACATATAATAATTCTGGAATAGATCATGATGTTTTTGCGTTCTCACTATATTCAGAGTATGAAAAGACGGCATACTTGATTGCGGCAAATTTCACTAATTCAGAAAAATGGGTGAAAATAGTTGAAACTTATCCAGATTTTAAAAATAATAAAATTAAAACTTTTGAAAATTTTATTTCTTTTTTGCAAAAAGATGAGCTTACTACTATAGATATTATTTCGGGGAAAGATTTAGGACAAAGAAAGATCAATGAAGAATTTTGGATTGAAATACCTTCTTTAGGACTAACGATATTAAAATTGGAATAAAATTTATTTTTTTGTGTGTTAATATCTTTTATGTTAGAAAATCTATGCTAACTTTCGCCGATAGACTAAAGTTTAATAGACAGCTAAAAAATGCAATAAATCGTAACGAATTTTTGCTAAACTATTTCCCATGTTTTGATGCTCACAATGGTGAATTATTAGGTGCAGAAGCATTGATACGATGGAATCATCCTGAACGTGGACTTTTGATGCCAGGAAAATTCATAAGCTATGTTGAAAATTCAGATTTTAATACTCCCATTGGAGAATGGGTTATTCATACCGCTTCGAATCAAATGAATGAATGGAGAAACAAACATGATGTAGAACTTTATATTTCGATAAATGTAACAGCACGACAACTAATTGATCCGTATTTCACGGTCAGGATAATGGAAAGTTTACAAAGAACCGGACTATCACCAGAAGCTTTGTGCATCGAATTTACAGAGAATATTAGATTGACAAATATTATCGATCTAGAAAGGAAAATTAAAGATTTAAAAAATCTTGGTGTTAGATTTGCGCTGGATGACTTTGGAAAAGATCTAGCCTCCTTAGAAAGTTTAAAAAAATTCCCAATAGATATTTTAAAAATAGATATGATATTTGTCGAAGACATTGAGTATAACCCAAAATCTTATGCTATCTGTGAAGCAATAATAAATCTGAGTAAAAAATTGGGTATAAAAGTAGTTACTGAAGGTGTGGAAAATCTTAGTCAGTTAGAGATCATAAAAGATTTAGGAGTTGACGCCGTTCACGGATTTTATTTGGCTAAACCATTAATACCAGAAAAATTTGAACAGATTTTTAGCAACGAGTTCTTAAGTATTTGACTCAAAACTCTAATGTCATTGTGTTTAACTAAACGAATTAGTCTAACTCTTCTCAAAATTTTTCCAAGTCCAGAAATAGTTAATTGGATAATTAATAAATGTAGAAAGTAAAATTGCGATTAATTTGCTCGTAGTAAAACCAAATCCAAATACCCAAATACCAATATTTAAAATAATTACATTACCAAAAAGAAAACTACTCAGAATAATTGTTGTTAAATATTTATAAAAACGTAATCTCACTGTGCGTCGATCTCCTTTAATATCATGAACAAAGTATTCATTCATTAGAAAATTATTAATAAGTCCTGCGATCGCGCCGATAATTCCAGCCAAAGTCGGAACAAGACCAAAATCCGAGATAAATTTAAATAGTGGAGCATTTTTTATTATAGAAGGAATAATGTCATTATAAAAAAAATTGGACATGGCCAAATCGATTCCTGCACCATAAGCGCCAATCAGGATATAGAAAAATAATTTTATGTAAAAATCTTTTTTTATTTTCATAATATAAATATACTTTTTAAAATATCATAATTTTGAGTTGAAGATACTTTCACAAAGTTTTTATGAATATAATCCCACATTTCCTGAGGCACATATTCTTTTCTATAATTAGCAACAACTATATACTCTGCATATTTTGATAATTGCTCATCCAGATCTGTTATATTCGCATTATCAATGTAAAAATGACTAACAGTCGTATATTTTAGCGGATCGTTCACATCTGCGATAGCATAAAACCAAGGAATATCGTCTGCGAGGAAAACTTGCTTGCCACGGAGATTTTTTGTAGCGTCCACTATTTCGGCTAATTCTAATTGTTTACCATCAAATTTTGCGTAATAATTCGCTTTATTTATTTCCCCAGTTACTAATTTATAAAAATTAGGATAGTAAGAAAAATTTAGTTTCAAATAATATAAATCATCTTTTCCATTGCTTGGCTTCGGTATAAAAACTTTGTCCTGATAATAAGAAAACGCTATGAGTAAAATAATAAACGTTGAAAAACAACCTATAAAATATCGTCGTGATTTTTTGAGCGAATCTGAATTAGTAAAAATTTGATAAAAAAGATAAGTCAAAATAAAAATAGAAATACCCGAAATTTCTATCAAATAGTGCACATAAGTCTTACCCGACAAAAGTACAGCAAAAAGAGCGAAAGTAAAAATTAAAAAAAGTAGAGTAGGATAAGGAGCTGTGAAAATTTTATGCTTCTTTTTACTCAAGATGATGTACGACAAAATTCCTAATGTAATTACGATCAAAAGAATTGAACGTGGTAGCAGAGATAAAAGTAAATTTAATAATATATTCTTTCCTCCATCCGTATTAATATATCCTGTAGCCTGCGAGTGAAAAATATTTATAAAGTCTGATAAATTCCCCTGTATAAAAAATAAAATTACAAAGAAAGTAATTGGGATAATAAAACTAATGCCGTATGAAAAAAGTGTTAATACCTTTTTCTTGAATGTGAATTTTTTGATGTCTTCGTGAAAAAATAGTAGCATGATTAGGAATAATCCCGTTGCTGCAAACTCGAATGCAGGGTGAATCTTAAAAGTAAAACCAAGTCCATATAAAAAACCGCTAAAAATAAGCAAAACAGGATTTTTGAATTTGATGAATTTTACAAAATAGTAGAGTCCTGAAAGAGTAAGCAAAATGAAGAAATTTTCTGCGTTTGCAATATTTCCCTCGATTAACCATGTAGCGATGAGAAGAGCGAATATAATTGCTGGAATTAAAACTTTCTTTTTTGGAAATAATTCGCGGAATATTTTGAAGAAATAATATCCAGCTCCCATCGCGAAAAGTAGAGACGCGAAGCGAATGATAAACATAGATGTGCCGAAAGTTTTGAATAGCAATGCATAAAAGTAATAAATCATAGGAGTTTTGTTGTCCCAGATATCGGCGTATAGAAGCTGTCCATGATTCAATCCATGGGCTATAGAAGCGTAGATTCCTTCATCTGGATACCACGCAGGATCAAAACAATATGGTAATTTTAGAACAAAAATTAGAGCAAGAATAAAGATAACAACTCTATTTTTTTTGAGATAAGATAAAATTCTATTCCACATAAATTGTAAAAATTTACGGTTATTCTATCACAGGATAGTTATGTCATTGTGAGGAACGACATAACCACCAACCTGAACTCGAAACCTCCCCCTCATTTATGCTAAAATAACTCGTAACAATAATCGTGAAATGGGCTATATTCCTATAATTGGACTTGAGATTCACGTCCAGCTATCTACAAAAACTAAATTATTCTGTTCATGTGCCCGCAAAATTTCTTCGGAACTTTATGGCACGGATCAGGGTGCAAATTTATCCGTTTGTCCAGTCTGTCTTGGTCTACCTGGAGCAATGCCATTTATGAATGCAGAAGCTGTGGAAAAAGCCGTGCGAGTAGGTTTAGGGTTAAATTGTAGCGTGAATGATTTATCAATCTGGGACAGGAAAAATTACATGTATCCAGATTTATTTACCGGATATCAGATTTCTCAGATGGATAATCCACTCAATATTGGCGGATACGTCGATATTAGCAATAAAAGAATCCGCGTGAACAGAGCACATTTGGAAAATGACGCAGCAAAATCACAGCATAAAGATGAAAAAACACTTTTGGATGCTAATAAATCAGGAGTTCCACTAGTGGAAATTGTTTCTGAACCAGATATGCGAAACGCCGAAGAAGCAAAAGAATATGCCGAAAAAGTACGTCAAATCGTACGATGGGTCGACGGATCCGATGCCGATATGTATCTCGGTGAGCTAAAATTTGATATTAATGTCAGTCTTTGTGTCGAAGGTGATCCAGAAAATGATTTTAAAAATATTAAACACACTCCAATCGTTGAAGTGAAAAATAGAAATTCATTTAAAGAGCTTGTAGACGTCATAAATTATGAGATTAAACGTCAGACTCAAGAATATGATCAGAATGGGAAAACGTACACTAAAGGTAGTAAAGTCACTATGGGCTGGGATGAGGTGAAAGGAGTTACATTTTTGCAGCGCGAAAAAGAAGAATCTGACGATTACAAATATTTTCACGAGCCTGATGTCCCTCCTGTACATTTAACTGAAGAATATCTGGATCGGGTGAGATCTACAATGCCAGAACCTATGGAAAAAGTGATTGATAAGATCGTATCTGAAAATAATGCTGACAAAAGACGAGTTTCCTCACTCGTTGGAGATCGTGACTTGTATAAATATTTTCTTAGCTGTGTCGCACAAAATGACAAATATAAAAAGCAATACGTTGATTGGATAATGAGTGATATTAGTAACGTATTAACATTGTCTGAGCAAGACATTCAGAATGTAAGGTTACAACCGAACACTCTCGTAGCCATTGTTGAAAAAGTAGAAAATAACCTTTTAAATAGAGGAGTCGCTCATGATCTGCTTGTAGACTACATTGACGGATTTATTGATTATCAAAAATCTGTTGATGAAATAATTGAAGAAAAAAGTCTCGGCAAGGTAACTGATACAAATTTTATTGAAGAAATCGTAAAAAAAGTTGTTGATGCAAATCCAAAAGTAATCGAAGAAATAAAATCTGGAAAAGAAAATGCCAAGCAATTTATAATCGGCAAAGTGATGGGCGAGAGTAAAGGTAAAGCAGACATTAATGTAGTAAAGTCAATCTTAGACAAACTTCTTTCATAAAATGCTAGAAAAAAACATCACAAAATATCATATGGATGATGTGGATGTGAATGTTGCTCGAAAAATACGTGATCGTAGAATCGAGCTCGGGCTGCGACAAATTGACATGGCCAATCGATTGAAAATCACCCGTGGCAATATTTCCCACATGGAGATGGGCAGAAATAAAATTAATCATAATGATTTAAAAAAGATCTCAGAAATTCTAGGTAAACCAGTCTCCTATTTTCTTGATAGTGAAGAAGAATATCTCGACACTGTACAAGTAAATAAAAGTAGTAAAGAATTAAAAAGAATTATTGAGAAATGGGGAATTGAAAATTTTTTAAACAAAAAGAAAGTTCCTAAAGAGTTTAAAGAAGATCTAAAATTGCATATTGAATATCTATGCGAACTATACGGCATAGATTTAAAAAATGTTTGGTAATTTTTACACTTTTTTTATTTGTTATTGTATACTCTTAAAGAAGTCATTGTTGCCGTCATTGCGAGGTGCGAAGCAATCTTTTTCTGAACTAATATAGAAAATATTGCTAAAATGATTTTCCATCATTGAATATCGTGAAGGATTGCTTCCTGAAGTCACAATGACGGCAAAACTTTGTGACTTAGTGCCTTCGTGGTTATTTTGATTTTTAACTTTTACTTTTTAACTTAATCTCGTGATCGTATCATTCGCAAATCAAAAAGGTGGCGTAGGCAAAACAACGACTGCGCTAAACACTGGTTCTATTCTTGCTTCTATGGGTCACAAAGTTTTGCTCATTGATATGGATCCTCAAGGGAATTTAACTTCGGGATTAGGTCATTACACATCTGCGGAAGAAAATACATGGACGGTATACGATGTTTTGATAAATGATAAAACTGCAGAATCAGTTTATATTTCTACAGATATTGCTAACTTGTTTTTAATTCCTTCTAATATTGAGCTGGCTGGCGCAGAAATCGAGCTTGTTTCAAAATTTTCACGAGAGATGATATTAAAAAATGCGTTGCAAAATATAGTAAAAGATTTCGATTATATTTTTATTGACTGTCCGCCTTCATTAGGATTAATTACGATAAATGCTTTAACTGCGTCAGATATGGTTTTTATCCCGGTTCAGTGTGAATATTACGCATTGGAGGGGATAACACAGCTAACAAATACAATAAATTTAGTAAAAAAAGGACTAAATAAAAACCTGGAAATCGGTGGCGTGGTATTAACAATGTTTGACGCTAGAACTAAATTATCCTCTGACGTCGTACAAGAAGTAAAAAGAGTATTTGGAAAAACAGTATTTAATGCAATTATTCCGCGTAGCGTAAGACTTTCCGAGGCTCCTTCTTATGGTAAACCAATCAATTTTTATGAAAATTCATCTAAAGGTGCCAAATCTTATGCCGAGTTAGCCAAAGAAATCGCGAAGAAATACCCGAGTTAAAGGTTTCCGATGTCCATTGTTCGCATGTGCCCAAATTCTTAATTGAGTAAGCCAGTTTCTAAATTTAAAAAAGGTAGTATAATAGTCAGTTGCATTTATCAAGTCACGAAAAGAAGAATTGAATTAATCCAAAAGTAAATTATCAATCTGAAAAAGCTAATTTAGATTTTAATAAGAATCAAACTTTATATGCCAAAACCAACTATTGTTACGGAAACTACAATTATCAAAAATGAAAGACGTCCCGTCGGAAGGATTCTTGGCTGTATTTCTTTCTTGATCAGCTCAGCAGCATTAATTTTCTTTATCACTACGATAGTCATGATGGGTCTGTGGATCCGCACATGGGCTGTCTTTACTCAAGAACGTGTAGTAGGATATGTGACAGTAGGAGGGCTAAAAACGGATTCCTTTGGGAATAAAACTTTTTCTTTGACATATGAAGGTCTCGATCAAGAAGCCGCGTTTGGCCGATTATTCCCATGGGGAGACAAGACAATCAGTCATGAAAAATTCACAGTAGATAATTTCGCTGGAGACTCATTTATTGTGAAAGCTTCTTTTTTCAAATGGAAAGATTGGCTGACATTCTTAGGAACACCTCCACTTTATAAGATTTCCTCAATCAGGGGAGATTATTATAATGGGAATGAATTTAATCAAAAAAGCAGTCGGCTAAGGTCGATTTCTGTAAATGGCGGCGAAGATGACTTTTGGCGATCAGTTTTAGAGGGTAAGAGTATATGGAACTTTGGTGCAGAAGCCAGATATGTAGCAAATCCTGAGCAATTAGTGACTAATAAAGAGCAGAAATATGAAATCGTGGTAACTGAGGATTCAATGATTTTACGTGCAGCTAACTAAATAAGATGAAATAATAAGGAAAACATAATCAAAAGAGGTAAATTGTGAAGTTTACTAGCTTTTGTCCTGAAGATATAATATAATCTATCATCTTAGTTGGTGTCTGATGATATTTCTGAAAGTTTCCAATTATAGATAAATAATTATTTATTTAAGTTTACATACAATGGATACCAATCAGTCAAGATTATTTGTCGGCGGAGTAGCATGGTCATCTACAGAGGATTCACTGAAAAGTGCTTTCGCTGCAGCTGGTCCAGTTGTTTCCGTTAGAATCATCACAGACAAGAGAACAGGCAAATCAAAAGGATATGCTTTCGTAGAAATGTCTAATGCTGAAGAAGCACAAAAGGCAATTGAAATGTTCAACGGTCAACAAATCGATGGAAGAACCATCACTGTTAACGTTGCACGACCAATGGAACAAAGATACTAATCTTTGTCTATTCGTTAAAAAGGCGCAGAAATGCGCCTTTTTTGTGCTTAAAATTTATTATTAAGATAAGAATAATGTAAATAATATTACCCCTTGTTCTGAACCAATACTTAGGATTAGAGTGATTGACCAGTAGTTTTAATAAGTTGTTATCTTTTAACTTGTTAACGGGTTTTCGAAGGAGAAAATGAATCCCGATTAATCGCGTCTCCGGACTAGTATTAGCGATTCTTCGGGATTCTTGAACTTTTGGTTACTCTTTCTTTCAAGAGAAAAGTAACGAAAGGAAAGACAACTTAAAAAAATAGAGTTTATCCGAAGGTGAAGAGAGACAGAGAAACATTAAGCACAAAAAGGGAAAGATCCCTGCCTTCGCAGGGATAACAATATGGGAGGAAAGAAACAACAACTCACAACTATTATTGCACATTAATACTTCCACAAATCACGTAACCATGCGACAATACCAACATCAACTTTGAAAATCGAATTATTAAATATTAATCTGTAGAAAATGCTAGATCCTAAATTTATCCGAGAGAACCCAGACCGAGTTAAACAAATTGTCCTCAACAAGGGAACAAATCGCGAAAAAGCTAATGTTGACAAGTGGTTAGAACTTGATCAAAAAAGAACAAGCCTGGTCAATGAAATTGAAGAAATAAATACACGACGAAATGTAATCGCAAAATCACTTTCTGGAGGTAGTATAACCGAAGAATTGAAAAATGAAGGAAAACAGTTGAAAGAAAAAGAGCAGGAAATAAGAGGAAATTTAGAAATAGTTGAGAAAGAATGGCAGGAAATAGCCGCATGGTTCCCAAATATTCCTTCTGACGATGTTAAAATAGGAAAAGATGATACGGAAAATAATGAAATCTACGCCTGGCGTCCTGATACTGGAGAATTAAGCAAAGATAAACTAGGTGTAAATATGGACAGCGCAAAGTACATGCCACAGAATTTGCTTCACGCAGACAAAGAATTTGAACCAAGGCATCATGTAGATTTATTAGAGGAATTGGGAATGGCAGATTTTACGCAAGGTGCAAAAATCGCTGGAACAAGATTCGTTTATATTTACGGAGAAATAGTCAAGTTACAAATAGCAATACAAAATTATGTGTTAAACCATTTATATCAGCAAAACTTTACTCCCATAGTTCCACCATTATTAGTAAAAGAAAAAGTACTTTATGGTACTAGTCATTTTCCGGAAGGTAGAGATCAAGTTTATGAAATCAAAGATGAGTATTTGGAAGATAAAGAATCTCTATTTTTAGTAGGAAGTAGTGAACCTTCTAACTTTGCTTTTGGTCTAGACAAAACATTTAAAGAATCAGAACTACCGTTAAAAATGGTGGCTATTACACCATGTTTTCGATCTGAAGTAGGAAGCTGGGGAAAAGATGTCCGAGGGCTAAAAAGAGTCCATCAGTTTGATAAATTAGAAATGGATGTAATCTGTACTCAAGAACAAAGCACTGAAATTTATGATGAATTACTGAATGTTAATCACTGGATACTGCAAAGTTTCAAATTGCCATATCACATTGTCGAAAAATGTACTGGTGATAGTGGCTATGCCGCATCCGCACGACAAGCCGATCCAGAGGTTTGGTTGCCTGGACAAAAAATATTTATGGAGGTTGGTACTGATACCAATGCCACAGATTTTCAAGCTAGAAGGATGAATATTAAATATATTGATAAAAATGGTGACAAAAAACTTTGCCATACGGTGAACGATACAGGTGTCGCAATGGGTAGAATGATTATTGCAATTATTGACAATTATCAGCAAAGCGATGGATCAATATTGGTTCCAGAAGTTTTGCAGCCATATATGGGTAAAAATAAAATCGTAAAACAATCCTGATATTTTAAGCTATTGATAACAATTCCATAAAATGTCATTCTAAATAAAGATTTTATTATGGATTCTTATATGACTGAAAGAAAATTTACAGGATTGTCTCAAAAAGATATTCCTTCCATAACTACTAAATACGGATTAAATACTTTCGACGAAACGCAAAATGGTACGATTCAAATATTTCTCAGACAATTTTCTAGTCCATTAGTATATTTACTAATAGTGGCATCGTTAATTTCGTTCTTTATTGGTGACATAACCGATGGAGTAATAATACTGATATTGATTATTATTAATACTGCTCTTGGATTTTTACAAGAATATAGATCCAATCAATTAATAGAAAAGTTGAAAAACTATTTAAAGAGTGAGGAAATTGTAATTCGCGATGGTGAGCAAATCACAGTAGACAAATCCCAGATATTCCCAGGTGATATTATAATTCATAAGTTGGGCGACATCGTAGCTGCTGATGCAGTAATATTAGAAGCTACGGACTTGGAAATAGATGAATCTAGCGTGACAGGTGAATCAGCTTCCGTTTACAAACAAGTTAATCCAGATGAAGACGTAACTATGATTAACGGTGTTATTTATTCAGGAACTGCTGTAGTAAAAGGTGAAGCGGTCGCGAAGGTCTTTGCGACAGGAAGAAAAAGTAAATTTGGCGAAATTGCAGATCTATCTTTAAATACAAAAAAGCAAAGTGAATTTAAAACTAATCTTGATAATTTGGGGAAATGGTTTACGATTGTCTCCATAATTTCGTTAATATTCATTCTGGGAGCACATTTTTTGATTGATAAACATGATAATTTTATAACGCTTTTACTTTTCACATTAGCAATAGCTATAACAATAATTCCCGAAGCCCTGCCCGTAATCTCGACACTCACGCTGTCGCATGGAGCAAGAAAACTGAGCAAGAAAAATGTAATCGTGAAAAAAACAGCTTCCGTCGAAGATCTTGGCAATGTAGATCTGATATGCACGGATAAAACTGGAACTCTAACAAAAAATAAATTAGATATAGTTAAATTTTCGACACCGTCACCTCATGATTTTTTTTATTACAGTACAATGCTCTCTGCTAAAAGTAAGGATCCACTTGATAAAGTCATATATGAATACTCTAGAAAACAGCTCAATGAAGAACCAGAAACTAATGAATTTAATGATATTCCATTTAATCCAGTTGAAAAATTTTCCGCTCGTAAATTTGATGATTTTACTATTGAAAAAGGTGCGTACGAATATATATTAAAATCATGCTTTGATGGAGATAAGACCGACTCAATATTAAATGATATAAAAAATGAAACCAAAGATGGTAAAAGAGCAATCTCTGTTTGCATAAAATTTAAAGATAAAAGTGAATATCTTGGTACTTTTTTCATGAGTGATGAGATAAAAGAAGATGCTGCTGCTGCGATTGCTCAAGGTAGAAAACAACATATACATTTTAAAATAATCACTGGTGACGCGCTAGAAATAGGGATTGATGTCGGAATGAAAGTAAACCTAATACGAGATAAAAACGAGGCTATAGATGCTAAAAATTTACATTTTGATGATTTAGAAATTTTACAAAAAGAAGTAGAGAAGTATAAAATTTTCACAAGAACTGATCCCGTACAAAAATATAATATTTTGAAAGCTTTGCAAACCAAATATCATGTCGGATATCTCGGAGATGGGATAAATGATGCTCCATCGCTAAAAATAGCGAATGTAGGTATGGTTGTCGATACGGCATCAGATATAGCCAAAGCCAACGCGGATATTATATTGTTAACAAAAAGTCTGAGCGTGATTGTCGACGGAGTAATCGAAGGTAGAAAAGTTTTTGTGAATATTGATAAATATTTAAAACATACATTATCTTCAAATTTCGGGAATTTATATACGGTAGGAATTATTTCACTCTTTTTAAATTTTTTACCTATGTTACCCGTACAAATTTTGCTGAATAATTTACTTTGTGATTTGCCATGTTTGGCGTTTGCTACGGATAACGTAGATGTCGCAGAAATACGAAGACCAAAGCATCACACAACAAAAAATTTGATTATATTTTCTGTAGTTTTAGGTCTCGTCGCATCAGTTTTTGATATCTTATTTTTTATTTGGGCACGTTCATTTACGGAAGGATACATTCAAAGCATGCTCTTTGTGTACTCTACGATTGAAGAATTATTGATTATTTTTTTCATACGCACATATAAATCTATTTGGAAAAGTAGAAAACCAAGTAAACTATTATTCCTATTAACTTTTGCTGCTACATCGATTGCACTATTTGCAGGAATATTCGGTTGGACCGCATTTAAATTAGAAGCTATCTCATTTCCTCAGTTGTTGACACTGATTTTATTCATAATCGGATATTTGTTGACAACGGAAGTAGTGAAATTATTTGTAAATAAAAAATTGCTTCACGATCAAAGCTTGTTTAAATCATAAGTATATACAAGTTGTGAAAATATTTTTCAAGTGATAGATTAAAATACAAATTATTATTAAAAATGAAAAAAATTGAGTTGTCGAACAAGACCGGCAAATTTCTGCTAAATTTCAATTTTGCGATGGGCGTGCTACATCTATTGCAAGGTGTTTTAATGCTTTCCCTCGCAAGTAATTTTGTGGTAAATATTACGACCAGCTACCTTCATCCGACTTTATCTGGGATTCCGACAACAATTACAGAAAATATTTTCAGTGTGTCTGTTGGTCCATTAGTTGCTTTATTTTTATTTATATCCGCATTTGCTCATTTCACTTTATGCACTTCGGGAGCGAGAAATTGGTATTTATCTAATTTGGAAAAGAAAATTAATTATGCTAGATGGGTCGAATACGCTCTTAGCTCCTCTGTCATGATTGTTATCATTGCATTGTTATCGGGAATGTTTGATTTTCCTAGTTTAATTTTGCTCTTCTCGATTAATGCATTTATGAATCTGTGTGGACTAATTATGGAAAAATATAATCAAAATAACGCAAAACCAGATTGGACAGCATTTGTTGTTGGGTGTTTTGCGGGAATAGTACCATGGATTGTCATCTGCATGTATTTTTTTGGTGCGGCATCGCGTGCAGATAATCTAATTCCGACATTTGTTTACTTTATTCTTTTATCACTGTTTGTTTTTTTCAATATCTTCGCTATAAATATGTATTTACAGTATAAAAAAGTCGGACCATGGAAAGATTATATTTTTGGCGAAAAAATGTACATTGTGTTAAGCCTAGTAGCAAAATCACTTCTCGCCTGGCAAGTTTTCTTCGGTGCATTGAGAAGAGGATAGTATTGAATTAAAATAATCTCCTCCTTGAAAGGAGGAGTGGATCCGTAGGAGACGAGGTGGTATGACAGATAATAAACTTTTACCAAAAAGAAAATTGAAAGGTTATAGCTTTTTTTATTATGTTTTTATAAATAACATTCAAAACGTCTTCAATATTATTTTTTATATCCACATTCCGAAATCGTAAAATATAAATCACAAATTTTTTTAAATATTTGTCTCTTAAAAAATCTTTTTCCATTTGATAATTACCATCATGAACAAATCCATCTAATTCGATAGCAAACTTCAATGAAGGACAATAAAAATCTAATATAATCTTTCCGAAACTATGCTGTCATCTAAACTTATATCCATGGAAAGATGCATTTTTTAGATAATTCCATAAGATTGCTTCATATGGAATTAAATTATTTCTAAGTCTTTTTCTATATGTTTTTAATTGTATCCTATTATTTAAAATCAAGATTTTTTTAAATCTAATAAAGAAGTAACCACCTCATCGCTACCGCGCCACTCCTCCTTTCCAAAGAGGAGATTATTTTCAAATTGATAATTCTTATTGAATTAAATTTTACCTTCCTCTTTAAAACTCAAATACTTATTCTTACCGATAATAATATGATCTAGAATCTCGATACCCAATATCTCCCCTGCCGCAACAAGCTTGTCTGTCGTCTCTATATCAGCAAAAGAAGGTGTGACATCACCACTGGGATGATTGTGTGCAACGATAATTTGTACTGCTAATGATCGAATAGCTGGCTCAAAGACCTCACGAGGGTGCACGACGCTAATGTTGACCAAGCCTACGGTAATGGTTTCTTTCAAAATGACTTCATTTCTTGCATTCAGATAAAGTGCAACAAAATGTTCTTTTTTTAGATTTATTAGTTCTGTAAGTAGAAAAACTACATCTTGCGTAGAAGTAATGACAGGTAACATACTATCGTTCAAGTCTAAGGCACGTTTTGTGAATTCTACACCAGCTAAAATGGAACAAGCTTTGGAGGAATCTATACCTGGATAACTAACAATATCTGAATACGTCATTTGGAGAAAACGTTTTTTTGTTACTTTTTTCAAAATCTGTTCAGATATCTCTATTGCACTTTTGCCGGATTTACCAGTACGAAGTAGAATTGCTAATAATTCAGAGTCTTTTAGGTTTTCTGCGCCTTGAGAAACTAATTTTTCGCGCGGACGCATATGCAGAGGTAGATCTTTGATTTTCATTACTAATTGTAAAGTAGTGAATTGTATGTGAGTTTTATGCGAAAAGCATTGTATTGCGGTACAAGTATGCCATTATTTCTTTGCAATATTTTTAATTCTTTCCAAAGCATTTCTAAAACCAATACCAGTTAAGGAAAAATTATTAACTCTGGTTAAATCAAATTGGGAGTCTATCGATTTACCTTGAACGATTTTCGTGACATCCTGACCAAATGTTTCCTGATATGTTTTACTAATCATCCCTTCATTTGGTATTACCTGAATAGTCTCAATAATATTGTTGTTTATCTCTAGATTAACCTTTAAGCTGACCTCTCCTTCAGGAGAATTATACTTGCCAATTGCATTATATTTACCATTTTTATATTGAGTAATTGCGCTTGCGCCAAAAATATTTATTACATTGAAAATAGAATTACTATTATTTTGACCTTGTAAGCCCACTATTACGCCAGCTGAGATTGCTAAAATGATTGATACCAAAAGAGGGACGACAATATTTTTATCACTAGCACTTTTCGAAAGGATTTTAGCTATTGAGCTCATTATTAATTGACTTCAAAATTAATTTTCATGTTAGACGCAAAATGTTCAGAATTATGGCAGTGAATCATCCATTTACCAGGATTGTCCATTACTACTAATATATCAACCGTCGCACCGGTTTCCACATCTACAGTGTCTTTCCACACTAGATTTTTATTTTCAATATTATTAACACTTAATATCGCAAATTTTTGCCCATGAATATGTATCGGATGCTGCATAGGATGACCCGAGTCAGGAATATTAAAAAACCTTATTTGTACCTTATCTCCTTTATTAAACTTCCAATTTACATTTTCGTTAATATCTCCCGTAGATTGATCCTGAAGTTGCCAATTTGTTAGATTCGAAGTGGAACTAGCATTTAACGTAATATCTGGATCTTCCCACTCTATATTATTAGCATCATTCTCGTTCACAAAATATTTTTTTAGTTCGGGCTTGATAACAATATTGTTTGACCCCTCCATACTCATCATCATTCCCATGCTATCCATTTGACCTTGGTTGATACCAGGTAAATTCATCATACTCTCCATACTAATAAATAAGCTTAACGTTTTATCCGGATTTACTCCCATATGTTGACGAACGATCTTCATTTGTTCTGTGACGTCCTCATTACTCCTTAAAATTTTAAATTCCTTATCATATGACTTTACCGTCTGAACATTAGAAACAGTAATATTACCAAGTTTAGTTATTTTAGTAGGAGTAACATTAGATATCTGATAATTTCCAGACTTATCAAAAATAGCTTCAACTATATATCTTTCTGAAGGAGTGATTATTATTGAGTCATGAAGTTCCTCTTTTTCATATTTCCCATTATCCGAACCAACTAATTTTAATTTTACATTTGGTATAGCGAAATTATAAGGTCGAGCATTGGAAGTATTTATAATATTAAATCTTACTACATCTCCTTGGTTTATATTTATATTATAGTCTGATTTTCCATTTATCAAAAATGTATTTCCGTATCGACCCATCAAACTATAATTTGCAAAGTCTTTTCCATATAGAACTATTCCTTTATTATCCAGTAATAAATCATTCAAAAATAACGTTTCTTCTTTATTTACAGGTGACCAATAATTTGGATATTGTGGCTCTACAATAAATCCACCATACATTCCTAGATTTTGCTCATAATCTTCTCTCACATGTGGATGATAGAAAAATACACCGACATCAGGAAATTTTAATTTGTATAAATGAGATTGACCCGGAGTGATCTCATCCTGAGTTAGTTCCGTTCCATCAGAGCTATTTTCGACTCTGACACCGTGAGGATGAAGGGTTGTATTAAATTGAGTGCTATTTCTTAAATTAATAATTATCTCAGAATTTTGTTTCACTTTGATAAGTGGCCCTGGAATCGAACCATTATAAGATAGCATTTCCATATTTTTCCCATTAATATTTTTAAAAATAGGTTTTGCATCTAGATTATATGAATCCCCATTAGACAAGGATACTGTTTCCATAGGCTTTTCCGACGGTAATATTCTAGTATCGGATTTTTGTGAAAAAGATATATTTTTAGTTAAAGTATAGGAAATTGAAAATATAAATAATAAAATAAATCCAATCGATACAAATCTAAAAAAAGTAGGGTATTTATTTTTCATAATCAATATAATTAAAAAGTGAAACAGACTCGATAATCAATAGATCTTATCATGTAAATTCTTTAACTTACCTTCACTAATCCTTGATAATAATCACAAAACATATTAATCGGACATATCTCACATTTTGGCTTTCGCGCAATACATATAGTTCTTCCATGAAAAATAAATTTATGTGAGATTTTTTCCCATGTATCTTCTGCAAATATCTGCATCAGATCTTGCTCGATTTTCGCAGGATTAGAATTTTTGGTCAGACCCAATCTATTCGAAACTCGTTTCACATGAGTATCAACGACAATTCCGACAGGAGCTTTGTAAACATCATTAATTATCACATTTGCTACCTTTCTTCCGATACCTTTGAATGTAAGTAGTGTATTCATGTCACTTGGAATTTCACCATTGAATTCTGAAGAAATACGAATAGCATCCTCCAGGACATACGAAGTTTTTGAACGAGAATAATTAACAGGACGAAGAATAGAATATAGCTCATCCCAGCTAGCTTTTGCGACATCTTGAACAGATGGAAATTGAGTAAAAAAAATTTTTGTAATTTTATTTACTTGTATATCGGTCGTCTGCGCCGAGAGAAGTGCCGACACAAACATTTCCCAGGGGGTATGCCAGATTAGAGCCGATACCGGGTCTGGGTATATTTTTGTGAGTATCAAATTGACTTTTGCAGCTTTTTTTTTTAAATCCATTTTAAATTATTTTGTACCTAGCATAGCCACAACTTTTGATGTAGCTTAAAAAGCCTAAACCTTTTGGTGAGATTTTCACTGTAGTATCGGCTATTTCAATCATGCCATGAAAAACTAAATATTGTAAAAATTCCTCTCGAGTCCAATTTTGAAAAACTTTATATTTTGTAAGCTGTTTTTTGTAGTACTGATCAACTTTTTTATTTGAGAGTTCTTTTTGTGATGCGACTAATTCAAGTAACCTTATTTGAGCTCCCAAAATAATATTGTAAATCCTCTCAAATTCGAGCTGAATTTTCTTGGATTTTAATTCAAAAGATAAGTTATTTAATTTACTATCACCGGTTTGCTGAAGAGAATAGATACTTTCTGATACTGATGGTTTTTTAATTTTAGTTTTCTCTGGAGAAAAAATATATTTATAATCTTCATTTTTATTGGACTCCGGTGTGGGATTTTGAACATCTTGTTCTTGAGCTTTCTTCAATTCTTCTGCTTGAATCTCAATTCCTGCTGGACCTTTCACGTTTGTTATTCGATCAATTAGACTGGAAATATTATGATTAAATATTATTATCACAGCAAATACAGTAATTGGCCAAATTGTAATCGATAAAATTTGAATTATCGTAAACCAAGGCTCAGACATATTTTTATATTAAAATTTAAGCGTCGGCAACAGCAAAATGTTTTTCGTATAGATCCGCAACATTGACTAAAGTGCTAATATCATTAATTCCTTTATCACCAATACGCAGCTTGGTAATACGAGGAAAACGCAGAGCATAACCAGATTTATTACGTTCAGATCTCTGAATCGATTCAAAGTTTATTTCCAATACAACTTCCGGTTTTACGGTTCGAAAGCGTCCATTAACTTCAATCGTGTCTATCAAAAATTTCTCTGTCAACATTTTTATTTGCTCATCTGTAATTCCAGAATAGGCTTTACCAATATTCACTAATTCACCTGTCGTAGTATCACGTACAGCAAAGGTATAATCCGAGAGCTGATTTCGACGTTTCCCATGGCCATATTCTACACCAGTAATAATTACGTCGAGTGGCTCAAGAGCTTTTTTATATTTGATCCATTCTATTCCACGTTTGCCAGGAAGATACAAACTATCAGGCTTTTTCACCATTAGCCCTTCCGTTTGACGTAATTTCGCATCATCAAAAGCTTTCTCGAGCTCATCAGCGCCGTGAATTTCCTGCATATGCGAAAAATGAATTCCATCGTAATTTGTGTTGTTATATTTTGTTTTTTTTGAACCAAGAAATTTTACCAAAATCTGTCTTCTTTCATGCAATTTCTTTGAAAAAAGCTGTTCACCATTGAGAAAAAGAATGTCATAGGAAAAATATTCTACAGGAATTTGAGAAAGAATTTCTTCGGATAAATTCTTACGTCCCAAACGTTGTTGTAGAAAAAAGAATCTCATAATCTCATTTTTTTTAAATGCCATGATTTCACCATCTAGAATGAAATTTCCTTTTACATTTTTCATGTAATTAACAATTTCTGGGAATTGAGCAGTGATTTCATTTTGATCTCGCGAAAAGAGTTTTATCTCATTATTAAATTTGTGAACCTGACAACGAATTCCATCATATTTATCCTCGACCCAAAGATCATCACCCATTCTTTTCAAAATATCTGCCGAATTTTCGCCAGGTGTTGCTAACATTACTTTTACAGGCCAAAATGGTGTGATAACTACACCCGCTAAATTATGATTCTTGGCTCTCAATGCGACTTCTCCAATATCTCCAATAAACATATTCGCATCTTTAACGTCTACACTTTTTTGACCAAATGCCTTTGCTATTGCTTCCTCTACACTTGCCTCTTTGAGCCCTATACGTAAATCTCCTGCGAGAATTTTCGTAAAATATTTTGAGCTTTTCATATTCATAAATGAAAAAATATCCGCAAGAAAATTTACTTTTGCTATACTCCCATTTATTTTGTTGATCTGATCAAATATTACTGAAGCCGATTCTAAAGAAATATATGAATTTTTTTGATTAAGAATTAGATCTTTTACCAAGTCTGGAATTGACTTTTTTCCTTTACGATATTCTTCCAAAACGTGTTCCGCAAATTCTCCTGGCTCACTAAATTTTAAATATATTTCATTGATTATTTTGAACTGATCTTCGTCAAGCATATTTACTGTTTGAGCGATTGCTTTTTTTATCATCTGTGAGCCGAGATTTAGCTTTCGAGTATCGCGAGCAGAAAAAGCGGACCCTGTAAAATACACACAAGCAAAATGCAAGTCTGTATCTGATAAATTTTGCAAATATTCCGATAGGATTTTTACTTTTTCTAATTTTGATGAAACGGAATTTATCTGATCACATATTTTAGAAAATTCTGGCATAAATCATTCAATAATCATAAGTATATCAGGGGAAACATTAACCACAAAGCCACTAAGTCACAAAGTTGGAAGTATCATCACTGAAACACAGAATTCGAAACAATCCTTTCTGGGGGAAGGTGCCCGACAGGGCGGAAGGGATTGCCGCCTGATTTTCTACATTATTTTTTCCTCTTCATTACGCATAATGTCTCTACATGTGGAGTGTGAGGATAAAAATTGTATGCTTTGAAAAAAGTAATATCGTAATTTGTTATAAATTTAGCAATATCTTCTGCCTGTGTTTTTGGATTACAGGATAGATAAATAATATCCTCAGGCAGAGTACGTGTAATCTGATAAATCACATCAGGGTGCAATCCTGAACGAGGAGGGTCTAGTAATAAAATTTGTTCTGGCGTAATAAGAGATAAACCAATCTTCTCTGCCATACCAGAGCGAAAATCTGCATTAATTATTTTATTTTTCTCTGCATTCTTTTTGAAATATTCTTCTGTTCCTTCCGTTATTTCTACACAATAAACATGTTTAACAAGATTGGAGATCGATAATCCTATCGTCCCGACACCAGCATAAATATCAGCCGCTGTACGATTTTTGTGGTCAGAGATTGAACTTATAGAATTAATAATATCTTTTAAAGCAAGAGAAAAAACGGATGGATTCACTTGAAAAAAATTATTGTAACCGTAATAAAGACTTTTATCGATAACACATTCTAATATTTCAATCTCACCAAATGTTTTAATAATTTTAGTTTCGACATATGCTGACATTTTTGGATCAGAAAATATTACGATAAACCCATTTACTTTAAATTCAGCTAGTATTTTTTCAATAGTTTTCGTATTTTGTAATATTTTTTATTCTTGAATACCATCCTTTATAAATAAAACCGCGATACTTTTATCTTCATAAAATGAATATCGTAGCTGTAAACCTTTTAATTCTCTAGCATGAAATTTCAAATCATTCACGATTTTTACTACAGCAGCAATAGCAGAATTAATTTTTTGAGGAGCTAGAACACATGATTCAATCGGATCTTTATGGAAGGAACTCTCACGTTTATGTACCGCAACGGAAATACGTTCGTTAGCATAAGCATAAAATGAGTATTCCATTTTATTACGATAGTGAAAATCCATCTGATCATTTGCAATATCAAAATCTGGAATCTCAACGGAGTTATCAAAATAAAATTTTTTGATTAAATCTTTTTTAAATTCATTTTCATGAGGAAATGAAATCGTTTGCCAAGGTGAACATGATAAAAAATGAGTCTCGAGCGCAGCTTCCCGATATGGAGAAGCTTTGATTACTTCAACTTTTTCCGCTAAATAATTACCTTTTTTCTTGTTAAATATTTTCACTTTCAGCTCTTCACCTGGAATAGCATCGAGAACAAGAACTTTGCGCTCGTTATACTCAGAAACACCATAACCCCGCTCGTTGAGGGAGGTTATGGTGAGAACAACATCATCAATTATAGTGAATTTTTTCCGCATAAGTCATTATAGCAGGTCATAATTAATTAAGAATATCGAATTATTAACCACAAAGGCTCGAAGTCTCAAGGATCGGAATCAGATAATCCACCTTTACAATCGAATAAGACCCATCTAATTGGAGACCATTCCGTGTTTACGATTGAGTTTTCTCTGAAGTCTTTCTATAGCATTCAAGGGTTGCAAGCTTAAGAGTGTTTTTATTAGTGCTTCATGTACTTTTGCCATATCTTGAATTACAAATCCAAATTTATTTTCTGGAGACAGTCGAAGTTCATTCATACTGGGCAGTATTTAATAATTAAATTATATGGATTGATCAATTCCTATAGTTAATATATCTTGACTAAATACTAACCGCAATACAAAATATATAGCTCGTAAAGCGCTAATAATTTTGTGAACATTTTTTATTCATACACAAAGCGAGTTTAACTTTAACAATCCTGAATTAGCTTTTTATCAACATAAAATTTGATTTTGTATTTTCAAATCAGTCGCATCAATTACGAAAACAAACTTTTATATATATTCAATCAGTAGCAATGCATTGTTTATATAGTTGCTTTTTAAGAACTCTCTCACTGCGAGCTATTTTTAACGCCAATTTCAGTTTTCTCTGATTGAATAATTTCATGTGAAATAATTAGAGTAGGTAAGTCAAATATCTTGGTGTAGAATAAATACATATATAAAATAAAAAGATGAAAAATGTTTACAAAGAACATCAAAATAGTTTAAGCCCTTTGGAAAAATTTGCTCTATTCGCGACGGAACATGTAGGCACGATGGGATTTTTTTTCATAATATTTATCTGGACTATTGGTTGGCTTGCATGGAATACATTTGGTCCAGAGGATCTACGTTTCGATCCTTCACCAGCATTTGTTTTATGGTTATTTATTTCAAATATGATCCAGCTCTCATTATTACCACTAATCATGATTGGACAAAATTTACAAAATCGTTATACCGAACGTAGATCTCAAGAAGACTTTGATATAAATAAGAAATCCGAGGCAGAGATAGAAACTATTTTGAAAATATTAAATGAGCATTCTGAGATTTTGCAGGATATGAAGAGCAAGAGTAAAAAGATCTAAAAATTTTTATTGTCATTACTAGGAATGCCAAAGCTTGACGTGGCAATCCCATAGGAAAATATTACGTTCCTTTATCCGACTGGATTGCCACGTCGTTAACATTCCTCGAAATGACAATTTTTAATTAAATCTTACATTGCCATATCAATCACACGTTTCTCACGAATGACGGTAATTTTTACTGTACCAGGATAAGTTTGAGTATCATGAATTTCTTTGGCTAGATCACGCGCGAGCATGACTGATCCAGCATCATCTATGATTTCTGGATTCACAAATACGCGTAGTTCACGACCAGCAGAAATAGCGTAGGCATCTTTAATTCCTTTTTTCTTACGAGCGATTTCCTCGATTGCTTTGACACGCTGAACATAATTTTCCATGCTGGTAAATCTTGCTCCCGGACGTCCACCTGAGATTGCATCAGCAACGTAAGTGAGTGCAGATTCGAGACAGATAGGAGGAACTATCTGATGATGTGCGAGCATTCCGTTGAGAACTTCTTCTTCTAATCCAAGCTTTTTACCCATTTCATAACCAACTTGCGGATGAGCCCCTTCCATTTCGGGTGGTGCAACTTTACCAAGATCGTGGAATAGAGCACATTTTTTTGCTAGCTCTACGCGCAGACCTAATTCTGCTGCGAGATTTCCGATAATGTTAACCACTTCAAGAATATGTCTGCCTTGATTCTGACCATAACTATACCGATATTTAAAACGACCAAGTAAACGCAAAATTTCCGGTGATAGATTAGGAAAACCAGCTTTAAATGCGATTTCTTCACCAGCCAAACGAATGTCTTTCGCGAGATCAACCTTTGCTTTTTGAACTACCTCTTCAATACGACCTGGATGAATACGACCGTCTGTCATTAATGTTTTTAAAGAATTATACGCAACTTCTCGTCTCAGTGGATCAAATCCAGAAATAACAAAATAGGTAGGGGATTCATCAAGAATTAATTCAGTACCTGTGAGTCTTTCAAATGCTTTTATATTTCGACCTTCTTTCCCAATAATTCTACCTTTGACCTCATCAGAAGGAAACTCAATAGTACGTGTTGTGGTTTCTGCTGTATAGTCTGTCGCCGCTCGTTGCATAGCATCGACTAGCATAATCTTGGCTTTTTCATCTGAATTGGCTTCAATTTCCTCATATGCTTGTTTTATTTTATATGCTTTTTCCTTACTCAATGACTCATCCAGATCTGCAAAAAGTTTTTGCTTAGCTTCCTCTTTTGATAAACCAGCAATTTGCTCCAGTTTTGTTTCTAAATTTCCTCGCATTTCATTTAGTTTTTCTTTATCTTCTTCAAGAAATTTTAACTTTTCTTCAATTTTCAGATCTTTCTGTTCCAGCATATCCATGCGCTGGGAAAGGACTTTTTCTCGTTCCAAAATTTTCTTTTGTAGCTCATCTACTTCTTGTTCCTTTTGAGCGATTAAATTTCTTGTATCTGTTTCTTTTTGCCTCGTCTGATCTGCAAATTCCCGCGCACGTTGCTCGATTTCTTGAGCACGCTTTTCTGCATCTTGTATTCGATCTTTTACGGTCTGATCCGCTCTTCGAATTCGTTCTTGTAATTCTTCGTCAGTAACTTGGGGTACAGCGATGCTATTCATAACGGTGGGCGCTACACTTTTTGATTTTTCCAGATTCTTATAAATCTTATATCCAAAAAAAGAAGCAATCCCGAGTAAAACAACAAGAATGGCGCCAATAGCTATTAAAATTGTTTCCATTTTTCAATAATAAAAAATATATGAGGACAGTATGAAAATGATTTTGTTTGTTCTTATCACATGCGATTTTAGCGCATCTAAAGGGCAGATTTAAGACAGCAAAGAATGGCTGATTGAATTAGATTTTATTTTTAGTAAAAAAAATTCATTGCATTCAAAAATTGTCATGTTTTGTAAAAAGCCTTTAAATATGAACATTATTTCTTAATCACGTAAGTCCTAGCAGATATTTTACAACAAACTGAGCTAAGATAAAATACATGACTATATTAGTCAGAATAGAACAATATCTTACCAGAATTGTATTTTTTGGAGTCGATAGTGTATAATACCGAAAATCCTGCCCAACCCTTATATTATTACGCGTCGCTGCATGAAAAGTAAGAGTGTGGGTACAAAAATTAAATTTCTTCGTAATAGAGCTCGGCTCAGTCAGCTAAATCTTGAATTACAAATCCAAGCCGCGCAAGGTAGCATCAGCCGTATAGAAAAAGATGACGTCAATCCCACGAAAGAAACATTGTTAAAAATTATCCAAGTTTTAGAGCTACCTATACACGAATCTATCGATCTGCTAGGTTTAAATATGGACAACATTTTAAATCTATTTTCTGTATTGAACAAACTTTCTAGCTCAGTGAATATTAATAATGTGCTACAAAAGTCACTGACCTATTTATCTGATGAGTTAAAATTGCTTTCCTCATCGGTTTTTCTCATTAACGATGCGAATATTCCAGCAAAATTTTTATTGGATTCTATTCCTCTCCCGTCAAATTTTCTCTTTCCAACTGAAGAAATAAATAATATTTTTGATATAAAAGACAAGATTAATGAAAAAAATATATTTTGTAGAGTTTATCAAAATAGAAAAAGCATCAATAGTAATGACATAAGTAAATTAATTTACCCGTTTACGTCTGCGACAACGGAGAAAAATATATTGAGATCAACCCCCGCAAAATCAGTAAGTATTTGGCCTATTTTGATAGGGCGAAATGTATTCGGTATGTCTATATTTTTCAAAGATTATGATGATAATTTTGAAATAGAATATCCTATTCTAAAAGCTTTTAATAAACATTTAGGTTTCGCTATTGAAAATTCGAAAAAATATCAGTATTTAAAAGAAAGAGTCCGCTCTTTAGAGCATAATTCTAAAAACAATAAGCATCTATCTACAAATATAATTAATATCACAAATACTTCAAAAACTTATAAAATCAAAGAGAATAAGGCTTTTATTGTCAAAGATGAAATAATTTCAAACACATTAGATTTGCTAAATTTTGCGTACGAATAAATCTTCAATATTTATCCATACTTTCGCACCAAGGAAATAGACTTGACATAGGTCTTCTGTCAAAGTATTATTTTGACAGTTAAAAATAATTTATGTCACAACTACATCCAATACAACAAAAAATATACGATCTAATTAAAAAGGGGTATCAAGATAGTCTTTCTTTACGAGAGATCGCAATAATAATAGGGGAAAAAAACCATCAAAACGTAGCTCACCACATCAAGCAGCTTGAAAAAAAAGGTTTTATCCGAAAAAACCCAGATAATCCGCAAGAAATATCTGTGCTGAAAGATGCCGTTGATGATGCCGTTTATTTGAATTTATATGGATTCGCACAGTGTGGACCAAACGGATTAATAGCTGATGGGAATTTGACCGATAAAGTCGCTATTTCAACAAAGTTATTTGGAATATCTGACCCAGCCGATTTTTTTTGTGTAAAAGCGAAAGGGAATTCTATGGAGCCACAGATTTTTGAAAAGAACCTAATAATAGTGAAAAAACAAGAAGATGTAGAAAATAATCAGATTGCTGTCGTCGTACACAATGAAGTCCCCAAAATTAAAAAAATTATAAAAGCCAAGAACACAATAATTTTATTTTCACTGAATCCCGTTTATTTACCTGAAGAAATAAAATCCACAGATGATTTTGACATCTATGGAATAGTAAAACACATTGTTAGATTCAACGTATCGTAAAAACGGATTAACCAAGAAGCTTTTGTAGACCTTGGAATACAGAAATGGATTATTGCCTACTTGTGGCCGTATGGCTACGCAGTAATGGCACCATCTTTGTAGTTAATTTTTTAATTCGTAATTCATAATTTTTAATTCATAATTTAAATCTCCTTTCCGTGGATCAAAGAATAATCCTACATCTTGATATGAACTCATACTTCGCATCAGTAGCGCAGGATAGTGATCCGGAATTAAGAAATAAACCAATCGCGGTGATGGGAAAAGGCAAAGGCACTTTTGTAATCGCGGCGTCGAAAGAAGCAAAAAAATTTGGGGTAAAAACAGGTACAAATAAATATGATGCTATGAGGATGTGTCCCGGTATTGTTTTTGTGGCGCCTCAATTTGATAAATACGTCGAAAAGACTGCAATATTTTTAAAAATATTTCATGAATTTTCCCCATGCGTAGAACCTTTTTCTATAGATGAAGCTTTCATCGATATTACAAACACGTACTTTATTAAGAATAATTACAATCCAATCGATGTGGTCATAATGATTAAAAAAAGAATGCTTGAAGAGCTGGGCAGTGTGATCACTTGCTCTGTTGGCATAGCAAATAATAAGCTCATGGCAAAATTTGGCTCGGATCTACAGAAACCCAATGGAATCGTATATCTCACTCCAGATAAATATATTGAAGTATTGGACAAATTTCCTTTGACGGATATTTGCGGTATTGGCAGAAGAATATTTGCTAGGTTAGAAATGATGGGAATTTCTGATTTTCCGACTTTGAGAAACACTAGTTTTATGAAATTAAAGAAAGAGTTTGGAAATGTGCAAGGTAGATTTTTATATTTAGCCGCTCGAGGACAAAGCTATACTAAAGTCGACCCGAGTGCATTTTTTGATGATGCCAAAAGCGTTTCCCACGGAGAAACATTTACTGAAGTAAAGTCTGGGAAAGATTTTTTTTCGATTATCTATAAGCTTTGCGAAAAAGTGAGTCTCAGACTACGCACAAAGGAGCTGTACGCAAAAAACATAAATATTTTTTTAAAAGATAAAGCTTTTCTAGGAACAGGTTTTGAGACAAGACTTCCTTTTTATTCAAATACCACGCAAGATATTTTCGGCGCTGTAATTAAAAATATTCCATTAAATTTTGAAGCAAAATTTGCATGTGTTTCCGCATACGAGCTAAGTCGTACAAGAAATTATGACTTGTTTACTCGACTAGATAAAAAAGATAATCTGCAAAGAGCAATTGACAAAATTAATCATAAATTCGGGCATTTTACTGTGACACCTGCATCTGTCACAAAACCCGACGATCTAGAAAATAACGTCGATGTACCTTTTTCCGGCTTTGATAGAGATGCTAAAACCGGTAAAGATATCGCAACGTTAATGAAACAGAGGTCCACAATTTTACACAAAATACTGCATGGAAGCTAAATGTCGACGCGGAAAAATCATTATTGAGCCATTTAACTATCAAACTAAATTATGTAGAATGCTGAATGAATAACAAATGTCATGCCTTCCGAATTAATGGATAAAAATAATATGCAATCCAAAAGAGAAAAGAAAAAAACTTTTGGGGAGAAAGTATTTCCAGGAATTATTACCGGTGCGTCAGACAATGATCCGGCAGGGATCGCGTCTTACTCAATATCGGGAGCACAGTTTGGCTATCAGCAGCTTTGGCTCATGGTCTTGGCGATACCACTTTTAATCGCGGTTCAATCGATGTGCGCCAGAATAGGTGATGTGAAAAAGAAAGGGCTATCTTCACTTTTTAAAGAAAATTTTCATCCAAGCATTGCATGGTTCGCAACATTAGGTTTAATTTTCGCAAATGTATTTACTATAGGCGCAGATATTGTGGCTATGGGTTCTGTATTGCAACTTGTTTCTGGGATAGATTATCGTATTTGGGTAGTGCCAATCACATTGTTAATAGCATATATAGTGATATTCAGGAGCTTTAAATTTCTAGAAAAATATTTTAAATATTTAACATTATTTTTTTTCTCATACATTTTGGCTGCATTTTTTGCTAAACCTGATTGGCTAGATGTATTAAAAAACATTTTCACGCCAAGCATTCTTTCCATGTCAAATGAGTTTTGGCTAGCTGCTGTAGCAATATTAGGAACAACGATTACGCCATATCTATTTTACTGGGAAACAAAAGAAAAAATCGAGGAAAAAGAAAACCGTAGTGATAGTCTCGAAGACGCTAAAAGAGAAGACTATTACAATGCTCCAGGATTCATTTTTTCTCAAATGATTACACTATTTATTATGATCGCTACTGGAGCTACACTTTTTGCGCATGGAATACAGATAAATTCAGCGGCTGAAGCGGCATCGGCATTAGAACCATTTGCTGGATCATTATCAAAATGGCTGTTTACTATTGGTATTTTGGGTTCAGGATTTTTGGCGATTCCAATATTATCTGCTTCAACAGGATATGTAGTTGCAGACACTGCAGGCTGGACTGATAGCCTAGATAGCAAACTGAAAAATGCAAAAGGTTTTTATATCACTATTATACTTTCATTATTGGCTGGAATTGTCGTGGTAATATTCGGAATAGATCCGATAAGAGCGCTTTTTTACTCCCAAGTGGTGAACGGAATATTAGGACCATTTCTAATAATATTAATCCTAATTTTAGCAAATAGAAAAAAAGTCATGAAGAACTTTACAAATGGTTGGTTTGACAATATTTTTGGTATACTTGCAGTAATTATAATGACGACAGCTGTGCTTTTAACATTTATTCACTTTTAGTACCCTTAGTCACATAACATTTTGTAATTGAAAATCTAATGTCTATAAAAAAGAGTCTTGCATTAATTTTAGTAGTCATACTGTTTGGCGCTCCAAGTATGGCTATTATTCAGGCCGCCGCATTAAAAAAAGATCACATTCATCTTCATATTGAATCAATATCGCATCCGAAAGAACCGGAGGGTTTTGGTCATAATGAACTTATCAGCCACGTATCTGAGACCACTTCACTAATAGAGCCCGATTTAACAACAGGGCTGACACTATCAAGTCTTAGTCACCCATTCCCATCAATCTATATGAAGATTTTACTTTACCATTACATTCGCGATTATACGAACGAGAAAGATATTGTAGGAATGAACTTATCAGTGTCTCAAGCAAATTTTGATAAACAAATGAAATCTATTAAAGACGCTGGATATCATACAATCTTGTACAAAGATATCATTCAAAATATAGCATTCGGCACCCCATTACCAACTAAACCAATAATGTTAAATTTTGATGATGGATATGATGGAATGTATACTGCCGCGTTTCCAATTTTGAAAAAATATGAGATGCATGCCTCGTTCGGAATAATAACAAATAGAGTAGGAACTATTGGATATTTAAATTGGGACCAGATAAAGGAAATAAAACTAATGGGCAATGAAATGGTATCTCATACTGTCTCACATCCTAGTTTAGCTATTTCATCTATACCTAAACAGGTTTTTGAGCTCAGGGATTCAAAGGAAACATTAGATCGAGAACTCAATCAGGATACTCAGGTCATAATTTACCCTTCGGGGAAATACACACCCGAAACAATCGCACTAGCAAAACAGGAAGGATATTTGATAGGAAGGACAACAAATTATTTTAACCAAATTAATTCTACAAATTTGTATGAACTTGGTATCAACCGTGTGAATAACGCTTCAGAAATAGAGTGATTGACCAGTATTATTAATAATCTATTATATTGGAACTTGTTAAGATTTACTCGAACGA
>Ga0123336_10000346_pt1 | contig 47425 bp, 37 predicted proteins | sample SSSSmetaG_FD_96466 | JGI IMG/M metagenome (GOLD analysis project Ga0123336, IMG submission 96466) | Glacier valley bacterial and archeal communities from Borup Fiord, Nunavut, Canada, to study Microbial Dark Matter (Phase II) - ​SSSS metaG | ecosystem: Environmental > Aquatic > Freshwater > Ice...
ATTAAAGGGTCTGCGGATTGACATGCTAGTAATTTGAGAATTTGAATATAAGTTAATTTGAAAATTGAGTGAAGTTACTGTTCTTTTATATTTACTGAAAATGAAATTATGAATCTGGATTTAACGGGCAAAAAGGCAATGGTTTGTGGTAGTACGCAGGGAATAGGTAAAGCAGCCGCAATCGAATTGGCGCTGCTGGGCGCAAGTGTAATATTAGTGGCCCGAAACGAAGAGAAATTAAAAGAAACAATTAAAGAGTTGCCTGTCAATAAAAATCAGAAGCATGAATATATCGTAGCGGATTTTAATTTTCCGGATATATTAAAGGTAAATATTGAAAAGTATATTGCTACAAATACGATTCATATTCTTATCAACAATACAGGAGGACCTCCTGGAGGACCGGCACTATCTGCTTCGCTTGATGAATTTTCAAAAGCATTTTCCAGCCATCTTTTGTGTGGACATATTCTTGTTCAGGCGGTTGTGCCTGGAATGAAGGAAGCAATGTACGGACGTATCATCAGCGTTATTTCTACCTCCGTTAAAATACCGATTAGAGGATTAGGTGTTTCAAATACTATTCGGGCTGCGGTTGCTAACTGGTCGAAAACTTTATCACTTGAACTGGGTGCTTTTGGAATTACGGTTAATAATGTATTGCCGGGAGCATCAATGACGGGAAGATTAGAATCAATCATTAGTGATCGAGCAAGCAGGCAGAATAAAACAACAGACCAGGTAATTCAGGATATGATTGCTGAAATACCTGCCGGAAGAATTTCATCATCGGAAGAAGTTGCTGCAGCTATCGCGTTTCTTGCATCACCGGCAGCGGGTTATATTAATGGAATTAATGTGCCGGTGGATGGGGGACGCACTGGAAGTCTTTAAGAATTTGAAGATTAGTCGACTTGAAAATTTGAATATAAAATTGTTCAAAATTGAAACGACTTAATTATGTTGTACGGTTTCGTTGCAGAGTCATCGGTTTCAGGAACTTAGTGAATGGTTAAAATAAATAGTATCAATCAATGCAAAAAATTGCCAACTATATCGATGGAAAGTTTGTAGCACCTCAGTCAGGTAATTACCTCGACAACTACAATCCTGCAGAAGGAAAAGTTTACAGCTTAATTCCGGATTCTGATGAAAGTGACGTTGCTTCAGCATCGATTGCTGCAAAGAATGCATTTTATGATTGGTCAACGATGTCCGTTGAAAAGCGATCGGCGATCCTTTTAAGAATAGCCGACCTCATTGACCGTGATTGTGAAAAACTTGCTCTCGCTGAGAGTATTGACAACGGCAAGCCGGTAAGTCAGGCGAAAATACTTGACATACCTCGTGCTGCTGCGAATATGAGGTTCTATGCAACTGGTGCGATGCATATCTCGAGTGATGCGCATATTACCGGAGTTGAAGCAGTAAATTATACATTACGAACTCCTATTGGAGTTGTGGGATGTATATCTCCCTGGAACCTTCCATTGTATCTATTTACATGGAAGATTTCTCCTGCGCTGTCTGCTGGCTGTACAGTTGTGGCGAAGCCATCTGAAATAACACCAATGACTGCCTTTCTCTTTACGCAACTTTGCGAAGAAGCAGGTTTACCAAAAGGAGTATTGAATGTTATTCATGGACTTGGAACGAAGGCTGGTCAGGCAATTATTGAACATCCGGAGATTGCAGCCATATCTTTTACAGGTGGAACTGTTACTGGAAAGAAGATTGCTATCACTGCCGCCGCAATGTTGAAAAAACTTTCTCTCGAACTTGGCGGAAAGAACCCTGCTATAATTTTTGCTGACTGTGATTTTGAACTAGCGCTCAATACAACGGTCAGATCATCGTTTTCAAACCAGGGTGAAATTTGTTTGTGCAGTTCAAGAATATTTGTTGAGAGAAATTTATATGATCGCTTTGTGGATGAATTTATAATGCGTACAAAACAATTAAAAGTTGGAGATCCGTTGGAGGATGATGTAAGATTGGGTGCATTGGTTTCGGAAGGGCACATGAATAAGGTCCTTTCATACATTGATCTTGCAAGAAAAGAAGGCGGAAAGATTTTGACAGGAGGAAATAAAATTACTGTTAATGGTCGATGCAAAGATGGATATTTTGTTGAGCCAACAGTAATTGTAGCACTAACTCATAATTGCCGTACCAACCAGGAAGAAATATTTGGACCAGTTGTAACGATACAGCCATTTGATACTGAAGAAGAGGTTTCAGGCTATGCGAACAGTACATCGTATGGTTTGTCGGCGACCATCTGGACAGAGAATCTAAAAAGAGCTCATCGTATTTCAGCTCAGGTGAAATGTGGAATCATTTGGGTGAATTGTTGGCTATTCAGGGATTTGCGCACTCCTTTCGGAGGAATGAAACAATCCGGAATAGGAAGAGAGGGGGGCTGGGATGCGCTGAAGTTTTTTACGGAGACGAAGAATGTGTGCATTAAGCTGTAGATCTGAAAAACCTTTTTCGCATTAGCTTTACAATTCGTCCATTTGCCATGAGAAATTTTATTCACCTCTTATTTTTTTTCCTTCTTTCTTGTTCATCTGGGAAACAAGAAACGATTGAAGTGCGAATTACAAATCCTGATAAGTCAAGCCTGTTTGAAAAGACTACTTCTTTACTATTCGAAAAAAGAGTTGGTGAGTCAATTATCATTATTGTAGATTCAACTATACGTTACCAGACAATGGATGGTTTTGGCTATTCATTAACCGGAGGAAGTGCACAGCTAGTTAATACGCTAACCCCTGAAAACAGAAAAGAATTATTGAATGAATTATTTCAAATCAATGATAATAATATTGGCATTAGTTATTTGAGAATAAGTATTGGCGCATCTGACCTTGATGATCATGTATTCTCATATGACGATTTACAGGAAGGACAAACGGATATAAATCTTTCAAAGTTTAACCTGAAAGGTGATAGTACTAATCTCATTCCCGTTCTGAAAGAGATACTTGCGATCAATCCTGATATAAAAATCGTAGGGAGCCCATGGTCGCCACCCGCATGGATGAAGGATAATAATCGTTCAAAGGCCGGAAGTTTGAAAAAAGAATATTATTCTGTGTATGCAAATTATTTTGTCAAATATGTTCAGGAGATGAAGAAGCGAGGTATCACTATTGATGCCGTTACCATTCAAAATGAACCAGAGAATCCTGGTAATACGCCGAGTCTTGTAATGACGAGTCCTGAGCAGAATGAATTTATAAAATTGCATCTCGGCCCATCTTTTAAATCCGCAGGGATAACAACAAAGATTATTTTATTTGATCATAATTGTGATCATCCGGAATATCCAATTGCTATTCTTAACGATTCGGAAACAAGGTCGTTTGTCGACGGTTCTGCATTTCACATGTACCTCGGTAAAATCGAAGCGATGAGCAAGGTTCATGAAGCACATCCGGATAAGAATGTTTATTTTACAGAACAATGGACGAGTGGAAAGGGAGACTTTGCTGGTGATCTTCGTTGGCATGCAAAGACTTTAATCGTTGGTGCGCCAAGAAATTGGAGTCGTAATGTAATTGAATGGAACCTTGCCGCAGACGAAAATTTTAATCCGCATACACCGGATGGTGGATGTAGTCTTTGCCAGGGTGCGCTAACGATCAATAGCAAAAGTCAGGAAGTGGTAAGAAATGTTTCATATTATATCATTGCACATGCTTCCAGGTTTGTGAGGCCAGGCTCAGTACGGATTGCGTCAAATGAAGTTCAGGGATTATTCAATGTTGCTTACATCGGTCCCGAAGGAAAAAAAATTCTTATCGTTGTTAATGATAACGATCAACCTAAGATATTTTCGATTCAGTTCAACGGAATGACAGCCACAACACGTCTTAATGCTGGAGCTGTTGGCACGTATGTATGGTAAATTTAAAAATTGAGTGTGAGTCTTTTCGATATAAATAATATCTTTTTTGATTCGTTTGGCTATCCAATGAGCTACCTTGAGTTTTTTGGTGTGCTTACTGGAGGTGTTGCTGTATGGCTTTCTGCAAAGGGTAATATATGGAGTTGGCCGTTAGGTATTGTAAATGTAACGCTCACCTTCTTTTTGGTTTTTCAGGTACAATTATACCCTGATATGTTTTTACAGATTTTCTTTTTTATAACGAATCTCATAGGATGGTGGCGATGGACTCATCCTGATAAAGGTGAAGAAGACAAAAAAAATGAATTGCGTGTGAGCCGGATGCCGGTAAAGAAGCTGATATTGCTCTCAGGTCTTACGATAATCGGAACGGTTGCCTTTGGCACGTTTGCAAAAAACCTGCACGACCTTTTTCCAAAGGCATTTTCTATGCCGAGTGCTTATCCATATTGGGATTCGTTTGTTGCAGTAATAAGTATAACCGCCACCTATTTAATGGTCCAAAAAAAAGTAGAATGCTGGGTTGCATGGATAGTGGCAGACGTGATCGCTACGATTTTATATTTCAGTAAGGGGGTACTGTTCCTTAGTTTTGAATATTTTGTTTTCTGTCTGATTGCAGCTTTCGGCTTCTGGAAGTGGCAGCAAGATGCTAAAATTAGTACAGTTTGAAACGAGGACTGGTCATCGGCAAATTTATGCCATTACATCTTGGTCATTGTGCACTGATTCGCTTTGCAGCAACTCAATGTGATGAGTTGATTGTATCCATGACATACAAGCCGGGCGATGTAATTTCTGGCGCACTGCGATTTGAATGGATCAAGGAGGAATTTTAAAATGAATCATTAATTAAACCTGAGATTTCACTTGACGATTTTGATGATGAATCTCTTTCTTTGGCCGATCGGTTACCTCTTTGGATTTCGTTCATTATCAAAAGATTTCCACCAATAGATATTATTATAAGTTCGGAGGAATACGGCGGAAGTGTGTCTGCATCAATGCGTATTGATTACGTTTCATTCGATCAGAGTCGTGAGCGATTTCCTGTTTCGGCTACAATGATTCGCTCCAATCCAATGAAATTCTGGGATTTCATATCTAAGCCGGCAAAATCATTTTTTTTAAAAAGGATCTGCTTTTACGGACCTGAAAGCACAGGAAAATCAACGATGGCAAAGCATTTTGCGAGGCTATATGGGACTGAATTTGTTCCTGAAGTTTCGCGGGAAATTATCGCTACGAACGATTTTACGGTTGATGATATAATCCGAATAGGACAAGCTCAAACAGATCGGGTGATTGAAAAATCTAAAACAGCCAATCGATTTTTGTTTTGTGACACGGATCTGATCACAACAGAAATTTACTCCCGTCATTATTTAGCGAATGTCCCAAAGATCTTATTTGATCTTGAGAAACAAGTTCAATACGATCAGTATTTTTTATTTGATATTGATGTGCCGTGGGTTGCGGATGGCTTGAGAGATCTTAGCGGGAGAAGACATGAGATGTTTGAGGTTTTTAAAAAAGAGTTGAATGCCAGGGATATTTCTTATGTACTTGTAAAAGGAACTTTTGAACAAAGATTCGAAATAATTAAAAAAATAATTGATTCTATAAATTAAATACCCTTAAAACCATTTGGCATTCTTTTTAATTCAAGAATTGCGAATTTTTTATTGAAAATTTTTAATTTCCAATGTGTTTAAAAGAAATCAGACCTATCTTTTTCCGGAGACCGCAACTTCAAATGTTTCAATACACTTTCTATCCTGAAGCGTAACATACACCGTTAGTCCATTTTTCCCTCCAAAGGTGAGGTTGCTTGTGCTTTTTCCTTTCATGGTAACTTCTCTCAAAATCTTTCCTTCAGGAGAAATAATTGCGATTGTTCCTTTTCCGTAACGTGTCACAAATAAATTTCCGTTGTTATCAGTTTTCATTCCATCGAGGCCAAAATCTTCAAACTGAATAAATAGTCGCTGATTTTTGAGAGCTCCGTTTTTATCAACGTCAAATGCCCATATTTTTTTTTGAATACTTTCATTAACGTAAAGTGTTTTTTCATCTGGACCAAGCGTGATGCCATTTGTCGTTCCCATTTGACTCATTAATAAGATTGCTTTTCCTTTTGTGTTGATTCTCCAGATCTTACCTGTTTGTTCTTTCCAATTAGGGTCAGAAATGAATAATAAGCCATTCCTCATGATTGTTAGATCATTTGGTTGATTAAATTGATCATGCGAATAAACAGAAACTGATTTTGTCTTGCGATCGATTTTGAGAACATTGTGTGCTTTAAAATCTGCAATCAGAAGATTTTCATTTTTATCAAACATGATTGCATTTCCAATGCTTCCTTCCGGGAGGGTAGCCCATAGTTCTACCGTTCCATTATCGTGAACCAGGCCAATCGTCCCATCTTTTTGAAAATTGACAACAAAGAAATTTCCATAACGGTCAATATTGGGACCTTCGATATTACCTGTAAAAAGATTTTCAGCGGTGAGATCTTTTGCAATGTAGTTTTGACTTACTGCAGAGAATCCGGAAAGGAAAAAAATGATTGTTACAATTCTTTTCATGCTGAAATAGATTTTCCTGCTTTGAAGCCGGAGATCGAGAAATAGAGGATAAAAATATAGCAAGGTATCAGTATCCAATACGCCTGTTGATTGTTCCATCTATCTGAAAGTATGCCATACAGCAAAGGTATAATAGCACCACCGGCAATAGCCATGATTAAAAATGCTGAACCAATTTTTGTAAATTTTCCCAGGCCCGCTATTGCTAGTGGGAAAATTGCAGGCCACATCAGTGAGTTCGCAAGTCCAAGCAACGCAATACATCCTACCGACATATACCCCGTTGTGATAACGGCAAGTATTGAAAAGATAATTCCGAGAATTGCACAGTATTTTAGTGCATCCGATTGTGAAATGTATTTTGGAATAGTGATAACTCCAACAACATAACCCACTAGCATACATCCAAGAGTTCCTTGTGTAAAGTAGCGAGCGGTGGAAAATGGAATTCCTAAGTACTTTCCATAATTAATGATAGTATCACCTGAAATTACTTCCACGCCAACATAAAAGAAGAGAGCCATTACACCCAGAATTAAATGAGGAAATTGAAAAGCGCTGGTTTTTGCCATTCCGGAAGAAGAAAGTTGAGTTGCTCTTTCATCACCTTTGTCATCAATGTCTGGAAGTCCGGAGAACAAAACTCCAACGGCAAGAACAACGAGTGATATCGAGATTATGATGTAAGGTATGATAACTCTTCCGGCCAATTCATTCAACGTTGCTTCTTTTGTGAGGGCATCCATTGTTTTGAGATTAGCAATTAATGAATCGGCGTCATTAAACGCGATGTATCCAAAGATTAATCCTGCTAAAATTCCTGCCACTTTATTGCAGATACCCAGTATGCTGATTCTTTTCGCAGCACTTTCAATCGGACCAATTATTGCAGCATATGGATTTGAGGCTGTTTGAAGGAGCGCAAGTCCGGTTCCTATAATGAATAGTCCAACCAGAAAGAGATTATAGTTTCTGTCTTGCGCTGCAGGTACAAAAAGAATTGCACCAATTGCCATAATGAATAAACCGATCGCCATTCCTTTCTTATATCCCGTTTTTTTTAAAACCATAGAGGATGGAATTGCCATAACAGTGTAGGCTATAAAAAATGCTGTTGCCACCAGGTAGGCTTGAACGTCAGTCTGCAGTTCACAGGCGATCTTGAGGTACGGAATCAATGTTCCGTTTGTCCATGTGATAAATCCAAAAATGAAGAATAATGCTCCAATGATAATGATTGATGTGGTATAATTAGCAGGCCGAGGGCTTTGTGTCATGAACTAGTTTTGAAGTGAAAAATCCTATTTTTACCTGTTAATATTGCTGTGATCTAAGCTTTAATACATATAACCATTGAAAAATAATCAAAAGCTTTCACTTCTCGTCATGGCTGCAGGTATGGGTAGTCGCTATGGTGGTATTAAACAAATTGATGGATTTGGTCCAAGTGGCGAAACCATAATGGATTACTCATTATATGATGCATTGCGTGCAGGTTTTACAAATATTGTTTTTGTTGTCCGGGAGGAAATAAAAGAAACAGTAAAAGAAATGTTTCTTTCAAAATTACAGGGAAAAGCAGACGTTCATTTTGAAGTACAATCAATCGAAAGATTTGTTCCTGCTGCGGTTGGAAAAGTAGAACGAAAAAAACCGTGGGGAACAACTCACGCAATGCTTTGCGGCAAAGATGTGATCGATGGACCATTCGCAGTAATCAATGCAGATGATTTTTATGGGAGGGATTCCTTTCAGTCATTAGCCGATTTTTTTGCTACTGCTCCTTCTGATCATCATGCGATGGTGGGATATACGTTGAAGAATGTTTTGTCTGATTTTGGTAGTGTATCCCGTGGTGTAGCAGAAGAGCGTGATTCAAACGGGCATCTAAAAAAGCTAAGTGAGCTTACCAAAATCGTTACGCAGAACGGAAAGATCATTTCCATTGAAGAGGAAATGCAGCGGGAGCTTGATCCAATTTTTCCAGTCTCCATGAATTGCTGGGGATTTCAGTCAACCATTTTTGATCTGTCGGAAAAAATGTTTGTTGATTTTGTAAGGAAAAATAAGGATGATCCAGGCGCAGAATTTTATATTGCTTTGATGGTATCTGAATTGATCAAACAAAATCTTGGTAAGGTAAATATTATTGGCGGCGGCAACACGTGGTTTGGTGTTACTTACAAAGAGGATAAAGAGGAAGTCTCCGGAAAGATAAGAGTGTTGGTTGAAAATGGAATCTATCCAAAAAATCTTTGGGCGAAATAGAACCAATGAATGAAATATTAAAGTCCTTTGGCCTTTCTGCCTCAGAGTTTTCTTTTGAGAGAATCGGCACTGGACACATTCATCAAACATTTAAATTGTCAGGCAAGGATGGTAAGCACTATATTCTTCAGCGGATCAATAAAAATGTGTTCAAACAACCTGAAGTAATCGCGTCTAATCTTAGAATAGCGTCGGAGTATCTCCGGTTAAATTTTCCAGGTTATAATTTTCTTAGGTGTATTGCTGCTCTTGATAAATCCGATTTGGTATATGATGATGAAGATTTTCCATGGAGATTATTTCCCTATCAGTCCAATACAATAACAATAGACAGTGTAGAAAATTCTGAGGAAGCCTTTAGAGCGGCGAAAGGATTTGCTCAATTAACCGCTTACCTCGATAGGGTTGACATAACGAAGTTCAGGGAAACTATTCCAAAATTTCATGATCTATCGTTGCGCTATCAGCAATTTGAATCAGCGGTAAAGAACGTGTCGGACGAAAGATTAAAAGCTGCATCGGATCTTATTAAAATGTGTAAAGCTTCATATCATCATGTGGTGATGTACGAGAAGCTCATTGCAAGTGATTCATTACGACTCAGAATAACACATAATGACACCAAGATCAGTAATATCCTTTTTGATAAAGTAAGCAATGAGGCTTCATTAGTGATTGATCTTGATACATTGATGCCAGGATATTTTATATATGATCTTGGTGATATGATACGAACTTTTGTGAGTCCGGTAACAGAAGAAGAGAGCGATTTTTCTAAGATTGCAGTTAGAAAAGAAATATATGATGCTGTGCTGGAGGGATATCTTTCTGCAATGGGAGATGTATTATCTATTGATGAACAGAAGGCAATTCCCTTTGCAGGAAAGATGATGCTATTTATTATGGCATTGCGTTTCTTAACAGACTATCTGAATGGAGACGTTTATTATCAAACGCAGTATGATGGTCAGAATTTGGTGAGAGCCGGGAATCAGATGAGGTTGTTGGAGTTGTTGGGTGCGGAGGTGCCAGACGCCTTTTTACTTTAGCGATAAAGGTAGACACCTAAAATGGAACGTTCACATGCCTCTCAGCATGATATGAAGATCTTACCAGCGGGCCTGACTCAACGTATTTCAATCCGCGTTTCAATCCTTCTTCTTTATACATTTCGAAAGTTTCGGGATGAATAAACTCCGCAACTTCCAGATGCATTTTTGTTGGCTGCAAATATTGACCAAGCGTAAGGATCATCAAGCCATTGTTGACAAGATCATCCATTGATTTGAGGACTTCTTCTTTCGTTTCACCTACGCCAAGCATGATTCCGCTTTTAGTGCGCATACCTGCTTCACGAATGCGCCTGATCTGTTCAAGGCTGCGTTCATACTTTGCTTGCGGCCTTACACGACGATACATACGTTCTACTGTTTCCATGTTATGTGAAACAACTTCCTGACCGCCTTCAATCATTCGTTCCAATGCTTCCCAATTTCCTTTTGTATCAGGAATTAATGTTTCAATGGTAGTCGCTGGGCTGCTGGCCTTTGTTTGGACTACAGTTTGATACCATACTTCAGCGCCACGATCTTTAAGTTCATCGCGATTAACAGAAGTTATAACAGCATGCTTAACATCCATTAATTTTATGGCTTCTGCCACACGACGGGGTTCATCAATGTCATATTCTGTTGGTCGTCCTGTTGCGACGGCACAAAATGTACAACTGCGTGTGCAAATGTTTCCGAGAATCATGAATGTTGCGGTGCCCGCGGACCAGCATTCACCCATGTTTGGGCAATTGCCACTTTCACAAATTGTATGAAGCTTATGTGTGTCTACAAGCCGACGTACTTTGGCGTATTCCGGGCCCACAGGTAACTTCACGCGCAGCCAGTTCGGCTTGCGTTTTTTTGTCTCTTCCACTGAAATAACCGGTAATTCGATCATAAACAACAAAAACGTTCTTTTCTTTAGAATAATTCCCTGATACTATAATTCTAAAAATCTTCTAAACTTTTAATACTGTAGATCCTATCCTGGTCCTATTTGCCAATCAACTCTTTGTACTGAGCTGCAGTCAATAAGTTTGCTGCGTCCGCTGCATTTTTCACTTCCATCCTGATCATCCAGCCTTCTCCATAAGGATCTGAATTTACTTTTTCAGGGGTCGTATCCAATGCTTTATTTACTTCAAGGACTTTACCTGTTAATGGCATGTAAAGGTCACTCACCGTTTTCACAGCCTCAACAGTGCCAAATACTGAATGCTCGCTCACCTCCTGGCCTACAGTTGAGATGTCAACATAGACTATATCACCTAGCTCATTTTGTGCAAAATCCGTTACTCCGACAGTTGCTTTTGTGCCTTCAATTTTGACCCATTCGTGATCTTTTGTGTATTTGAGTGATTCAGGGATATTCATACATAATAAAATTTAGCATCAAAAATACTTGTAAATCACCTAATTGAAAAATCACACGCACAGGACGTTAGACATTTGTAAGACTAAGTTTAAGATACGATTTAGTTAATGGAAGAATTTCCCATTGCCCAATGTCTTATTTCCTACTGTGCAAGGTTAAACAAAATCTTTGCTCCTACTCGTGTAGTAGCGCGTAGGTAGGAATTAGTGACGAGAGGTTCGTTTACATTGCGATCTACATAAAGCTGGATATTCAATTTGTTGTTAACAGCATAGCTAACATTTGGCCGTATCTGAATATTAATATTTCCATTGGTGATAGTGCTCACATCATCGATTTTTCTTTGAATCGTGCGATTATCAGTAACGCTTAAATTCAAACGAAAGTTGATATCATTTTTCATTGTAATGGTTCTTCCGTTTTCCTTGAATGGAAGCCGCATATTGTTCTTAATAAATCCAATTTCGATGGACCAGTCTTTTGAATTTACCTCTGTGACCTGGGCGTTGGAAACATTCAAAGAGAGGTCACGTTTTGTTTTGTATTCAAACCTGGCTGTTAATTTACTCTTGGTTCTTACAGAAATTCCAATAAGAGGAGAGAACTGTTCTGAAATCATCACCTGGCTGACAATATAAATAGGTATTAATTGATTTTGAGTATTATAGACACTTGCAAATGTATTCGTATTATAATCTGAAAGCGGAATGTTATTGTTCACATTGCTGTATTCAAGCGAGTTCGTAAAATTACTGACTGAATACGTTGATGAATAGGCATGGGTAAGACTTATTGATTGAAATATATTCTTAAGCGCACTTATTTTACTTAGTCCGTTAAAATCAATTCTCCAGTTAGGTAATGGCGTGGAAGGGAATGGTGTTAATGCAATGCTTTGAGCACTCGCTCCAGTATAGGCTGCAAGGAATGCCGGAATTAATACATCCTGTGATTGTCCCTGATATTCAAGGCCAGCCGTTCGTAGTCGTAACTGATTTTGAATGATTGCCCTGTTATCTGAAAACTTTTGGAACACGTCAGAGTTAAGGTCAGCATTATTCATGAAAGCTGTAGCCACTGCAATGGTTGAGATACGATAGCTGCCAGTCCGCGTTGGACTAAGTTCATTATAGTTAAATCCATTAGGATCATCTTCATGTCGGAAGATTTCCTGAAAAGAAGATGTAGTTGTTTTTTTTACGTCCAACTGAATTTTGAAATCCTGGGAAAGCTCTAGTGCTGTTCTTATTCCCAAATCTCTTGTTTCATTTTGACTAAAGGGAGTGGTAAGAAGTGGTGAAGTTGAAAGCCATTTATTTTGCACTGCAACATGCCGGATGTTTGCATCCTGACTGCCGAGAATAAATCCCCATCCTGGGGCAGTCCATGAATTATCCATTCCTCCAATAGTAGGCGATGGGAGAAAACCGGGAAGAATTGTACCTGAAGTTATATTGTATGTTGCTGTGACACTTCGTAAAGACATCAAAATCCGAAGCAAACCTTTTATCGCATAATTATTTGGCGGCTGCTTGACCGTGTCAGGTTTAGCACGAGCTTTTTCCACAGGAGTAGGAGCTCGCTTTGGTGAATTTATGTCTTTCAGATATCCGATTTTATTATAAAGCTTCACAAAATCGATCCGTCCATTCAATCCCTGATCAACTGTATTCTGAATAATATTTCCAAGTTGTAAGGATGCAGTTCTTTCTACCGGACCGGCACGCCATGCGTACCCGACATTGTATCGATATTCTGCACCAAGCCAATTAGTTATAGGAAATTTATCAAATGGAACTGTATAATTAGCAGTTATATTTTGCTCAAAATTTTTCTTACGTCCAAGATTTTTAAGATTCGTTAGTACGGAATCCTTATACTGTTGCGACGATATATAACGACCAAGGATTGGTGAAATCCCACCGTTGAGATCAACATCCGGCTCGTCAATAATCGCATTGACACGCGAATTGTAATCTATTGTTAATGATTTTGATAGTGACCAGCGCGCTGTGTAATACCGATTGAATAAAAAATATTTTTGAATATTTGGCGTAGCTGTCGTGGCATCACTCACCGAATTTCTATAAACAATTTTATTATAGGACCGGTCAAGTTCACCTCGTACGGAGATAGCGGTTGGAACAGGATTAAAGTTAAAATCCTTGACTAATTGTAACCACGGCGATTTCCAGCTTGCATCTTTAAACGGCTCAAATCCTTTAAACTTTGGATTGAATTGCCATGCGACTGCACCTTTAATATTGCGCTGTGTATTTTCTTGTAAATTAAAGTTGGTTCGCGTTGCCTCACTATAGGCATACGTAAACGAGAAGTTCTCAATATCATAGAGACTGCTGCGCGCATCCGCCTTGACCTTCGTTTTTCGAACGTTGGTAAAGTTCAAACTTCGCCTTATCGCGTTGTCCTGAATAATTTTTCTATAGGCCTCTCGCTCTGCATCCGTATTGAAAGATTTGTCCATCGCCGCCAAGCGAGTGTCCGGATTGGCCGGATCAAAATTTGGGTTGATAGTCGTCTTCTCATAGCTTATAAACATCGGGATCTTTAAACCCGTGTTTCTCGGTAATAATTTATCAACGGAAATACTGGCAGAAATATCAAACACAGTTGTTTCTCCTCTGGCACGTTCAGAAATTTTTGATTGGACACCACCGAAGCCATACGATATTCTTTTGAAAGCAGTGGTTATATTTCCAAGATCAGCGAGCTTTGTATTCAGAACAGCATTTGCAGCCCATCCGGCAGTGCGATCAAAGTCAGTCAATCGCATTTCATCCGCCCAGATGCAAACATCTTTTGATTTGCCGTCAGGACTTCTCGGATTCCTCACACCAATCATCATGAGCTTTACCTGGCTTAAATCAGGTCTTCCGAAAATTCGGATACCGTGCCTTCCATCGGTGGAAATTTTTGGAGCAGCCCGTGGATATAATTCACCTAATGAAAAACTTTCCCGATCACGCTGTGCTTTTAATGCATATAATTCATTCAGATCAAGATCAATCTGATTTTCCTCCGGCCACACTGCTTCGAGGTTTATATTCTGTTCATTCTTTGAGATCTTTAGCGGAAGCTCGATCTCATAGAAGTTTTGATCAAAGTCTGTTCCCAATCTAAGAAACGCAGTGAGTTCACCATCCAGGGGCTGACTTGTTGAAGTTCCGTGAGCGGATAAAAACATTTTAATTCGCCCATAGTTAAAAAAATCAAAGCTTACATTTTTATAAATCGACCTACCATCTCCATCTGCCAAACGAGTAACGCACATCTGTACAGACTGTTCATTCAATCTTCGCGTGATAGTGGAGGTAACATCGCGGTCACGAGGAATAGGTGGTATGTAGGATGGCTTCTCTGCATTTCCTTCGCCATTCTCCTCAACGTTCACAACGGATACTGAGAAGTTATCAAGGTTAGGTTCTAGTACTTCGCTCAATTGTGATTGATCCAATGTAGCCTCGTAGCGTCTCCAGCGATTTCCTACCGCACGAAATTCAGCAAAGCGTAATACAACGGGCTGTGTGAATCCTGTCATCAACATTCGTGCGTAACGAATCGACTTGAAACCATTGATGTTTCCAACCTTGTCTTCGAATTGACGAATTGGTATTCGAATAAGATACCAGGTAACATCCTGAATGCCTTTTGGAACAAGTTTATCAACAACATATTTGTTTCCTACTTTAAGTTGTCCGGGTTTTAAATCCAGATTAAAAATATAATACTCTTCAAGATCACTGAGTGTATTATCCTGGTTCAGATCTTCATTTTCCGGAATGGTAGAACCAGATTGTGCAAAAGGATCGCTACCCGTAAGGATAGGAGAGTTGTTTTCCAGACCGTTAATGCTTTTATAACGAGCGAGAAGTGGGGCGCCGATACTAAATTCTTTGTCCTGATCGACTCCCAGAAAATATTTAAAATTGTCTGCCGATGGATCGGACTGAACAGCAGGGCGTGTGGCAGCAAATGATGCAAATTTTATATTTTCATTTGCATCATTGATTCCATCGAGTCCAACATCCTGAACGGCACGTGCAACCGGGTCGGTACTGAATGCATTATTCAAATATTGCTTATTCGTAACAAATCCCAAATTATTTTCTGTAAGCTCCGCCGGAGGTAGCGTTGCACTGAATGCTTTTGTTGGTAACCCGTTTTCAAATGCGTGCTTACCGTCTTTCATGAAATCTTCTGAAATACTTCCTAAGTGGAATACAAGTTTCCCCCCTGTCGTATTTGAAACGTTGTTGACTCCATCATTTACTACACCATTTGTATTATTGATAAAAGGGTCCATTAGCCAGAATTCTATGTACTCAACGTTGGCCTTATCGAAGTCCACCTCAGTGCGAATTGCTGTTGTAATACCTGCCCAGTTGGATGCTGGATTTCTTAGCGTTCCATCTGCATTCAAATCAGGATTATAATTATACGGCCCACGTTCGGAAGGAAAATAAGAGACATCAAAAACCTGCTGATAAAAATTTCCAATAAATGGATCTTTATTGGGGAAAATTTCCTGAGGACTCACAGCACGGGTATAGTGATTTAGTTTTGTTTGGGCATCGTTGACGCTGGCTGGTTTAAATGTACTTCCATCCCGATAAAACAAATTATCGATTGTATACCAGGCCATCTTAGCGCGCCTGTATCCTGCACTGATATCATTACTTGCTCCACCACTCGGATCGTAACGATTATCAGGACTTTGAGGAACAACTGAATGTTTCCAGGCAACTGGATTTGTTAAGCTATAAGGTGTGGCAGTATTCTCAAAGTCGTCAATGAAGGATGTTCCATCACCGTTAATTACGTTTGATGTTCCAGGTAAGAGCTGTGCGAATTCAGCGTTTAATGTGAATGAGGAAGGCTCCTTTGTTTGTAAAAATGGAAGGGCATCCACCATTTTAGTAAGCACTCGTGAATTTTTTTTCATATTCAGGTCAACCCCAAACTGAAGATTTCTTGCAGGCTCCGTTCCAATAAGATTTCTTGTAATAAGAGGACGTTCATTGTAATAAAGTACCGTTGATCCGATATTCACATCTTCATTAAGCTTATAATCAAATCGGGTTCCCAGCAGGGACCGAGTCTGAAATGAGAATGGATCCTGTTGCTCGTACGTAATGCTTATATCTTTCCCGGAACTTAAAATTCCTTCATTGAGGATTGTCACCTTACCAAATGTATAATCCACCTGGTAATCCACACCTTCACGTAATGAAGCGCCTCCTGCAAATACTTTTACGGATCCCTGTGAAATATTAAATCCCTGAATGATGATATCTTTTCCGGCTCCCGCTTTGAACGAGCCGGTGATCCAGAATTTATTTTTTGTTACGGCAAGTTCGGCTTCCGCTTTTGTCGTATGGTAAAGCGTGTCGTATAAAAATTTCTGCAGGAGCGCTTGCTGTGTATTTATATTGTTTTCTTTTGCAAAAAGATTTCTTAGAGGCTTATTGAACGGTTCCAGGTATGGAAATATTATAAGGCCTGTTTCAGAATTGATTGTCGCTTTTTCTACGTAATCAAAGTTCCCGTCCGGTTGCGGGTCGTTGTAAGGATTCAATCGATCCAATCCAAGAGCCTGGATTAACTGAATCGTGCGTGAATAGTTTCCTTCCTGAAGCTGCGGAAGATCTTTTCCAGTAGCATCATCACGATAAATAACACGAAGCTGAAATCCGTCTTTCTGAAGTTGGGTTACGTTAAGATTATAAACGTTCTTCATCATGAGGTTCCAGGTGGGAAGAATCTTTCCGAACCCATCCTTAACAGCAATTTTCCGTGGTCGAAGGAGTTTCAGAAATACAACTTCTTTTTCATTTCGGTTGGAGTAATCTTCAGTAAGCTCACCGACTTTATAAGCTCTTCCATTGTACGTGTATTCATACGCAACGGCAATAGCTTCATCATTCTGAAGCTTGCGCTGAAGTGTAAGGTAACCTAGCTGCTTGTGATATGTGAACTCAGTGAGTGCAAGCTTTCTTGCACTGGTTATTTTTTCAAAGTCAGTGCCATTTTCAAATTGTCCAGGGTTAAGGGTAGCCAACTTATCATTAATTCCGTCAGAATTTTTTGGATAGGAATCGGCAGATACGGTCGCATAGATCGAGTTGTTGGCATTTGCCGTTGGCGATCCTGGCAAGTTACCGTTTTGGTAAGCAATGCGGTAAGCTTTATCTGTTTCACCCAAGTCCATGATGCCAACTACATCACGAAGAGTTTGTGTGTCATTCTGACGATTCAATAAGTACACTTCAATACGTGTAATATTGATACCTGATGTGATCTGAGGTAATGTGCCCAACCACTTTTCAAAATTATCCCGGAAGAATTGTCCCAAAAAGAAGTGACGGTTTTCATCATAATTCGATCCAACGATCTCGAATGGTCTTCCCTGTGAAGCGCCGCTAGTGCTTCCTGCAATATTGATGGTTGATTGCTTACCTCGCTGCGTTGTAGCGATTGACGTCACGAAAAGTTTTCCGAACTGGAGCTGTGCTTTTAATCCAAAAAGATTTTGAGCTCCCTGAATCAAGCTGTTGTTTAGTGGAAGACTTACATTTCCTATTTCCAGTTTTTTAAGAATGTCTTCTTTGAAACCAGTGTATTCAACTTTCATTTGATTTTGAAAATCGAATGAGTTGTTGTTATCGAAGTTGGTTGTGATCTTAAGCTTTTCACCAACCTTACCGGTCACGGCAAGATTGATTTGTTGATCAAACTCGAAACCGCCATTCGTTTGTTGCCGGATAGGAATGGAAGGGTTCTGAATTTTTTGCCACTGTCCTCCAAAGTCGAGCGTTACAAAGCCCCGTGGTATCAACTCAACATAACTTCCCCCGAAAATCCGATCGAGAATTGGACTGACATACAGCTTGGGTAAAAGATTACGGCTACTTACTGCGCTTTCTCCATCAAGCGCCCTGCTCCGGTTCTTCCAGTAATCTTTTAAGATAGCCTGGTTCTGAAGTTTTGAGGCTTCATCATACGTCATGTAGGAAGGAGATCTGAAATTTACTTTCCCCATTCTTTCATAAATCGAATAGGTACGGCCAGTATCCGGCAATACCTCAACATTCATCATTTTAGGATCTTTCAGGTATAACGGCGAGTTATCAGGAGGACTAGAGAACGGGTCTCCATACCTATCAACCTGGCGAAAGTTGGGCTTAAAAAATGGTCTGTATTTTACTGAATCCTGACGAGCGGTATCGCGCCTGTTAAACTGCGCATTAGCAAGTAGTGGTCCGAGACATGATAGCAATATCATGCCCAGCTTGAGGGTTACTTGCTTTGTCCAGGTTAGGGATCTCAACCGTAGTCTATGCGTTTTTCAGTGCCTGCTTGACCAAATCTTCCAAGCTAATGGTATTTCCTGATTTTTTCAGAACTGTATCGATACTTTTCTCCGCCGCCGCTCTTACTATTCCCAGGGTCATCAATGCTGTTAACGCCTCATTGCGAAGCGTATTGCTCACTATTCCAGTTAAAGTTAAACTTTCATCACCACCCGTTTTCTTCATTTTATCCTTGAGCTCGAGCACCAGTCGTTGAGCTGTTTTTCCTCCTATTCCTTTTACTGCCTGAAGGGTGGCGGTGTCATCGCGGAGGATGGCGGATCTCAACTCAGAAGACGTCAGGGAAGATAATACCATCATGGCAGTATTTGGTCCCACACCGTTGACCGAAATAAGATTCATGAACATTGTTTTTTCAGCCTCCGTAGCGAAAGCAAAAAGGATATGCGCATCTTCTCGCACAACCAAATGTGTTGCAATGCGGATTTCTTCTTTATCCTTGATCTCTGAAAATGTATTGAAAGAAATGGAAGCCTGATAACCAACGCCACCCACATCAACAATGATATGGGTGGGTTCTTTATGGACCAGCTTGCCTCTTAGATAGGCGATCATTAATTATTTTTTTTGATTGCTCTCAACTTTTTTATTCTGTGCATCCACTACGGCAATCGCTGTCATGTTTACAATCTCACGAATTGAACTTCCAAGTTGAAGAATATGCACTGGCTTTTTCATTCCTAATAAAATAGGTCCAATCGTTTCTGCTCCTCCAATTTCCATTAAAAGCTTATATGAAATATTAGCAGCAGCAAGATTCGGGAAGATCAATGTGTTAGCTCCTTCTTTTGCAAGTGCGCTGAAGGGATACAATTCTTTTTGAAGCTCACGATCAAGTGCAACATTTGCCTGGATATCACCTTCAATTATCAGGTGAGGATACTGAATTTTCGCAAGTCGAACAGCTTCTTTTGTCTTATCAGGAATATCACCCTTGCTTGAACCAAAGTTTGAATATGACAACACAGCAATGCGCGGCTCAGCTTCAAAGAATTTTGCTCCCTGTGCGGTAAGTCCAATGATGCCAACTAATTCTTCAGGTGTTGGATCAACATTCACAGTACAGTCAGCAAAGAAGTATGTTCCTTTTTTATTGAGAATGATATACATACCAGCAACGCGCTTTACCCCAGGACGCAATCCTATAATTTGTAAAGCGGGAAGTATTGCTTTCGAATAATCTCTTGTAAGACCTGAGATCATTGCATCTGCTTCTCCAAAGTCTACCATCATCGCTGCAAAAGCATTGCGGTCACGCATCGCACGCTTTGCGTCTGCAAGGCTTACTCCTTTGCGTTGACGTTTTTCATAATAGGATTGAGTGTACTTTTCATCGCGGACTTTATCTTCGCGCGGATCAATAATCGTACAGTTGCTTAATTCTAATTTATTTTCTTTTATAAGGCGTTCGATCTCTGTCTTGTCTCCCAGTAAAATTGGCACGGCAATCTCCTCATCCTGAAGTACTTGTGCGGCTTTCAAGATCTTGAGATTATCTGCTTCCGCAAACACAACGCGTTTTGGATCTTTCTTGGCGCGATCTATAATATCATTGATAAGCTTTTGATCAATACCAATTCTCTTTTGCAATTGCTGATGATAAACTACCCAATCTGTAATAGGTTTCAAGGCAATACCAGAATCAATTGCGGCTTTAGCAACTGCTGGAGCAACGGTTGTGATTAAACGTGTATCCATTGGTTTTGGAATGAGATATTCTTTTCCAAACTCAATTTTATCAATGCCATATGCCAGCATCACTGTATCAGGTATCGGTTCTTTGGTAAGAGCAGCAAGTGCCTTTACGGCTGCAAGCTTCATTTCTTCATTGATCTCTGTTGCACGCACATCCAATGCACCCCTGAAAATATAAGGAAAGCCAAGAACATTGTTCACCTGATTAGGATGATCTGATCTTCCGGTAGCCATGATAATATCTTTACGTGTCTTCATCGCGAGATCATAATTGATCTCAGGGTTAGGATTTGCAAGAGCAAACACAATAGGATCTTTTGCCATAGCGAGAAGATCATCTGGAGTGATCACATCAGCTTTTGATAGTCCAACGAATACATCGCAGCCTTTCATAGCTTCTTGCAGACTCTTTACTTTTCTCGATGTAGCAAATTCAATCTTGTTTGCGTCAAGATCCTTACGATCTGTACTTACAACTCCCTTGCTATCACACATGATGAGATTTTCTTTCTTCAAACCAAGGGCAACATATAGCTTGGAGCAGGAGATCGCTGCAGCACCTGCCCCGTTCATTACAAGAATGATATTTTCAATTTTTTTACCGTTAATTTCTAATGCATTTAGCAATGCAGCGCTTGAAATAATTGCAGTACCATGCTGATCGTCGTGCATGATAGGAATATTCATTTTCTCGCGAAGCACTTGTTCTATCTTAAAGCATTCCGGAGCCTTTATATCTTCAAGATTGATTCCGCCAAATGTGGGCTCGAGTGCTTTTACGATCTTTATGAATTCATCTGGATCTTCTTCCGCAATTTCAATATCGAAACTGTCAATACCCGCATATTTTTTAAACAATACAGCCTTTCCTTCCATTACCGGTTTTGAAGCCTCAGGTCCAATATTTCCTAAACCTAGTACAGCAGTTCCGTTGGAGATCACAGCAACCAGATTGCCTTTTGCGGTATACTTATAAACGTCTTCTTTATTCGCAAAAATTTCCATGCAAGGTTCTGCAACACCGGGTGAGTAGGCAAGTGCTAAATCGAGCTGGGAAGTGAGAACTTTTGTAGGCACAACCTCGAGCTTGCCGGGCTGGCCCATCATGTGGTAATTGAGTGCGTCTTCTTTTCTTATTTTAATAGCCATTTTCAGTAGTAATCAGCCAACTAAAGTAATGCAAATTCGATTTGAAATTGCTTGAATTTGAAATTTTGAAAATGAGATACCCCGGAGATCAAAATATATCCTATTTTCAAATTATTTCTCAGGATAAAGCACCGCTTGAAAATAATTGTTTGTATTAAAATATTTCTTTGCAGCGTCTTGAATGTCTTTTGTTGTGAAAATCTTCATTCTTGAATTTATTGTAAGTATATCAGAAAGATTTAAGTTGAGTTCGCCTGTTCGCTGAAGTCTTGCAAGCCAATAATTATTATCTTTCATATCAACTTGATGCTGCTTCTCGAAAGTTTCCTTGACTTTATTAAGATCAGCTTCACTCGGTCCTTTATCTTTTACTTTTTGAATTTCGTTGAAAGTAGCTTCGATAAGTTTGTCAACATTCTCAGGACCACAAGGAAGAGATATGTTTACAGAATAGCTTCCATACGGTAGTTTGCTAATACTTCCGCTCATTCCTCCTCCATAAATTCCGCTAAGCTCTTCGCGTAATGATTCAATAAGCTTGATATTCATATATTCCGTGAGAGCCTGCATTTTCAATTGCTCGGTGTCTGAGAATATGGCTTCGCCTGTGAAAATGATGGTGATATAACTCTTCGGTTCATTTCCTTTCAATAGTGATCTTTTCACAACACCTTTTATAGGACGTACACCAAGATCTTTGTAAGATGCTGCGATAGCAGTTGTTGCTGGAATTGTACCAAGATAAGTTGTTAGTAACGGTTTTAGTTTTTCAATATCTACACTTCCTACTATATAGAATGTCCAGCCATTTGTATTGGAAAATCTTTCTTTGTAGATGTCCAGTATCCGATCAATGTTGAGCTTTTCGAGATCGGAAGACTTAGCAACACGTGGCGCGCGTGGATTATTGTTAAATAATATTTTCTGAATCGAATCCTGATAAACGGTTTTAGGATCACTCATCATATTTTGCATCATCGCTTGTTGCTTTGTAAGGAATGACTTAAACAACTCCTCATCTTTGCGTGGCTTTGTGAAGTACAGATGAACAAGCTGAAGCATGGTTTCAATGTCTGCATTTCCGGATTGTCCACTGATGCCTTGAGTAAGATTCGTTATTCTTGGACTTGCCCCGGCTGTTTTTCCAGCCAGTACTTTTCGAAGATCTACTGGTGAAAAGTTCCCAACGCCCATTTGCGTAATGATGGATGCTGCATATTGTGCATTGTACATATCTTTTAGATCGTATTGCGATTGACCTCCGAGCTGGAATCCGGACAAGACAATCTGATCATTCTTAAAATCAGTTGGTTTAATAATCACTTTTATTCCATTGCTCAATATGAGTTCCGTTAATCCAAGCTCCGTATTTTTCTTTTCAGATGTAATGCTCCCTCCCGTTGGAATAGTTTCCATAAGGCTTGATGCAACAGCTTTTTCTTCATAAGCCGTTACGGGAATTTTTTCCGCATCAATCACCATTGCAAGCAACTCTTCGTTCTTTGGAAGTTTGAAATCTGTTTTATCCGGAGTTTGAAGAACTATCAACTTCTTTTCAGTGGAAGAAGGAATGCTTTTCGCAGTGTATTCATTAATTTCCTGAAGAGTAATATTTTCAAGAAATTTTTTATGGTAGTTATATTCAAACTCAATTCCTGGTATGGGCTCTTCATTTAAAAAGTTGCCGACATATTCTTCAACATAAGAATCAGATTCTGTTTTATCCCGCTCATTGTAAGCGCGTTCGTAATTTCTCAAAGATGATTTTTTGGTTCTTTCGAATTCCGGTGCAGTGAATCCATATTTGCGGGCACGTTCATTTTCCGTGATTACAGCATTGATTGCAGGAATTACACCACCTTTTCCAATAAGAGCAACTCCAAAGTAAGACTCATAGCCGTGAACAAACTCGCTCCGCTGACTCCCTCCAAATATAAAAGGTGGTTCTGCTTTCTGAGTAAGTTCCTGCATGCGGAGGTTTAACATCGTGCTGGAAAGTTCCTTCACAATACGTTCACGATAATCTCCAATCGTAGTTTGAGTTTTTGCTTTTTGAGTTGCGTAAAAAATCTGAAGTACACTATTGGTCGCTTCTGGATCCGTGATGACCAGACCTTCTGATAGTTGACGCGAAGGCAGATCAGCATATACTCGTGGACGTTCAGTAGCCGGTACTTTTAGTTTTTCAAAGTGGTTTTTTATTAAAGTCTCGACTTGAATTGGATCAATATCTCCAACAACGACAACAGACATAAGATCCGGACGATACCAGTCTCTGTAGTATCGTTTTATAACTTCAGGTTTAAACGTTTTAAGATTTTGCACTGTTCCTATGGGTAAACGTTTTTCATACTTTGATCCGGCAAGAATATAGGGCAGCATCTTTTTCATCATTCTTTCCTGTGCACCTTTGCCAATACGCTCTTCTTCGAGAACAACACCACGTTCTTTCTCAATTTCGGGGGTTTCGAATGCGATAGTGCTTGCCCAATCTTCAAGAACTAATAATCCCTTGTCAAGATTTTCAGGTTTGTCAACTGGAATAGGAAGGATATAGATTGTTTCATCGAAACCAGTGGAGGCATTGAGATCGGCCCCAAATTCAACACCGATTGATTGTAAAAATGATACAAGATCATTTTTCTTGAAGTGTTTTGAGCCATTGAAAGCCATGTGCTCTGTAAAGTGAGCGAGTCCAAGCTGATCATCATCCTCAAGGATCGACCCAACTTTTACGACTAGTCGCAGCTCAACTTTCTTTTCTGGTTTGGAATTCTTTCGAATGTAATAGGTAAGCCCGTTCGGTAACTTTCCAATTTGTAACTCTGCTGCAATTGGAAGTTTGTCAGTAAGATTTGCCTGGGCTAAGCATAGATTTGCCAGAAACAATATTATAACCGCACCAAGAAGATGATTCTTTTTTTGCATGATAATGAATTTATGAATACGTGTAATTGGTAGTTGACTTCTGGAATTATTAATATAATTAAAGGAATTTTTTAATGTTTAGTCTTTAATTTATTTCTCCCACTCTCTTCTGATGATCTCCATCATCATCGGCTGTACTGCGCATCCTGCGATAAGTTCTCCGCCAAAGATAAAATTATTTTCACCCTTAAAATCAGTAACGATTCCTCCAGCTTGTTGAACAAGAAATGTTCCGGCGGCAACATCCCATGGATTAAGATTGTACTCAAAAAAGCCCTCAAATCTTCCACAAGCAACATAAGCAAGATCCGTTGCGGCACTGCCCAGTCTTCTCACACCGTGAGAATGTTTCAGAAATTTTGTAATGATATCCAGGTAGGCTCCCATTTTATCAAATTCGAAATACGGAAAGCCCGTTGCAAATAAACTTTGATCTAACGTCTTTACAGAAGATACCCGAATTTCTCTGTCATTAAGAAAGGCGGGACTTCCTTCTATGGTGTGAAACATTTCTTCCTTGTTCACTTCGTAGACAATGCCAAGTACAATTTTATCGTTCAAGGCCAGGCCAATACTAATGGCAAATACCGGAAGGCCATGCGTAAAGTTTGTTGTGCCATCCAGCGGATCAATGATCCAGCGATATCCGTTAGTTCCCTTTATATCAGTTCCTTCTTCACCGATAAAACCTGAACCAGGAAGAATGGAAGACAGTGCTGTTACTAATTTTTTTTCTGACTCTTTATCTACATACGATACGAGGTTATTGAATCCTTCTTTTTGCTCAATGCGTGACCGATCAAATAAGGACCCTTCACGTGCAATAAATTCACCTACTTCTGAGCATACGCTCATTACATTTTTTTCAACAGTTGCCAGATTGATCATTACTTCGATGTTTGACTTTTAACTAATGTAAAAAGGAGAATCATTGCAGATATAATAGAAGAGGTGCGTACCACGATTTCTCCACGCGAAAGATACGTAACATCCTTTATGATCGATTTATCCCTGTATAAATTCATAAGCTCTTTTCGAGTAATAGGTTCAAAATTGAGCGTAAATGAATAGAGGGGCGGACCTATAATGATTAATACTGTGAGTATAATCCAATACCATCGCATTGGATTTTCAGAAAGGAAGGTCTGATATACCAGTAAATTAGCTAATAAAATCCATGCAGAGGCACCTAAATAACCAGTATGAATATTCCACAACATCCATTCAGGGCGAAATCGAAGGGTGTCTGCTAGAAAGTTAGTTTGGGAAGGAAGGATTTTTAGCAATAGATATTCAATTGCTAACCAGAAGAATATTATAATGAACTTACCGGCATATGTGCCAAGTATGTGCCTGGTCCATACGTATCCTAAGAAGGGTAGTGTAAAAACAATGGCATTCGTCATGGAGGATACGGCAAAAGAAAAGTCAAACAGATGTATCGCCATGAAGTAAGATATTAATGAAAATAGAATCCATTCCATTTTCCTCCACATATTTGAATCATCAGCTTTATCTGTAAGTGCAAATAACGGGGCGAATCCGAAAAATATAAAAATCGGAAAGGAGGTCATGATACATCCCCCTGCCAGAAGGACCGAAGCGCTAATACAAAATACGATTGGATGAATTTTAGTCTTTTTTGCCATCAATGACAATCACAATTTCACCTTTGATTTCTTTTTGCTGAAAATGGAGTAATACTTGTTCCAATGGACCTGTAAAAGTTTCTTCGTGAAGTTTGGTTAATTCACGAGATACAGAAACGAGTCTCTCTGCACCGAAAAATTCTTTCATTTGTTCAAGTGTCTTCACTAGTCGATGGGGTGACTCATACACAATCATCGTTCGATCTTCTTCAGCAAGTTTTTTAAGTAACGTTTGTTTTCCTTTTTTATGTGGAAGGAATCCTTCAAAGATAAAACGATCTGTTGGAAAACCTGAATTGACAAGTGCGGGAATAAGAGCAGTGGGGCCAGGGAGACATTCAATACGGACACCAGCAGCCAGGCATCCGCGCACTAATAAAAATCCGGGATCAGAAATTCCTGGAGTACCGGCATCACTAACAAGAGCAAACGTTTCTCCGTTCTTCATTCGCTCAACGAGCTTTATTACAGTCTGATGCTCGTTGAAAATGTGAAAGCTTTGAAGAGGCTTTGTGATCTCGTAATGTTTTAAAAGCATGCCGGATGTGCGCGTGTCTTCTGCAAGAATACAACCCACCTGCTTTAATATTTCAATTGCACGGAATGTAATGTCACCGCGATTACCGATAGGAGTGGGTACGAGATACAATGAAATTTTTTTATCCACGAAGCTTGTCGATGGCTTTTGCCAGTTTGCGATCCAATGAAGTTACTGTGTCATCTGCGTCATGCGTGCTTAGTTCAAAACGTACAGTGTTATAGGTATTTGTCCATGTTGGATGATGGTTCATTTTTTCTGCCACGATCGCAACTTTTGTCATGAACGCAAATGCTTCTATAAAGTCATTAAACTTAAATTCCTTTTTAAGCTTATTATCGTGTTGTTTCCACATAGCTTGTGATTTGAATTACAAATTACGGAAATTCCCTTTGTTGAGCAGAGTTTCAAATTTCCTTCGACTCAAAACCTAAAACCTAGAACCTATAGCGCAACAATCCCTTCAATCTTCTCCACTCTTTTATACACCTCAATTACCGAATTGCTTGAGGGCATCATCATTTCGTAGGTGAGACTTACGTACTTTCCTTTTTCAGATGTCCTTTCTGTTGTCGTGGTATGAAGTGGAAATAACTGTCGAAGCTCTTCCCGTTTGTCGTTGGGTACGATAAACTTAAATGTGTAAAGAGTAGGCCACGCGTAAAAATTATCCAGTTTTTCACGAAACGAAGTCAGCCGCTGTTCATCCATAACGAAGAAAATTATTAAGATTGACAGAAAGCGAAAGGGCGCACCATGAATTGGATTGATGGAAGAGTCAAATAGGCGATTGGCAAAATGCAGTTGACAAAGTATACGGTTTAGTAAGATTACATTTCTACTTTAAGGATACTCTTTGTCAACTTTTTTCTAAAAAAACTTATATCGCTTGTCTTCAATTTTAGCAAGCTCTTTCAAAGCTTCAACAATGTAATAAGCACCACGGCTATTTTGTGTTTGTTGCAACTGACTCTTGAACATTGAATAGTCTGAGGTTCCGGGAGCAACTGTTTTTGTTTGAAGGTCTACAATCACGACTCCATTTTCCGCTATGATCGGGGATGAACGTTTTCCATTTTCCAATGAGAACACCGTTCCGATTACAATCGGGTCGAAACCAACCGCGGGCATTGTGGTAGTGCTTAATTTAAGATCGCTTAATGAATTTATCGTAGCGTCAGTTCCGAACACTTTTGCTAATTCATCCAATGATTCGGTTTTTCCTTTAAGCTTATCAGCAATGTATTTATTTTGCAATTGGTGTATGACTACTGGTCTGATGTCTTCTTTCACCGTTTCGAAAGGTTTGAATCCTTTTTCAGTTTCTCCGGTCATAACCGCTACAACGTAGGTATCGGTCAAATCTTCAACAGAAGATACTTTTCCAACTTTACCGTCCCGGAAAAGCCATGATATTATTTTGCGGGCATCTCCGAGATTGTTAATTCTACGTTCTGCAGGAGCTATATCTTTTGCTTCGAATACGCGAAGATCTTCAGCTTTTGCTTTTGCCTGAAATTCTTCAATTCCTGAAAGATCAGTTGCGAAAGCATCTGCTTTGCGGGTGATCACATTTAATGTTTCTTCGCTTGGTGTAATGGTGCGTTCAATCATGGCAATGGAATAGGAGGTATTATCTTTTAATCCTGTTACCTCAATAATGTGATATCCAAAGTCTGTTTCTACAACATCTTCCAAAAGACCAGTTTTTTTAGCGTTGAATACAGCATCCTGAAAGGGCTTTACCATCTGACCAGAGGAGAACCATCCGAGGTCGCCACCACGTGTTTTTGTTCCATCAGTTCCAAACTCGGCAGCCTTATCTGAAAAACTTGAGCCACCTTTAATATCTTTTAAAATCTTACGGGCTTTTTCTTTGGCAATAGTTTTTGCTGCAGGGGTTGTATTATCCCACTTGATAAGAATGTGGCTTGCTTTCGCATTATAGATAGTGTCATTGCTGATCTTACTGACTTTGTAAATTTTATAGTTTCCATCTTCTAAAATCGGACCGATAACTTGTCCTGATGTAACGGATTGTGCACTTAACAAAGGTGGAAGTGTGGCAGGAGTATATTTTGAGAATGGACTTTTTCCATCAGAATTAGATGAAGCAAAAAGTGAATCTTCCGTAGTGGTCTTAAATTCAGAAATAATCTTTGCCATCTCATCACGAATAGCAACTGAATCTTCTGATGAGGCAGCAACCGGAAAACCAACATAGCTCATGCTACGTGTATTTTCTGATTTGTATTTTCTTTTATTCTTTTCATAATAATCTTTAAGATCAGCGTCTGTTGCTTTTACAGATGAATCACTTACTGCAAAGTATGGAACGTATAAATATTTAACTTCTGCCACATCGTTTTGATTGTGATAGTCTTGTTCCGCTTCCGCTTCAGTAACGTATGCGGTTTTAGCAATTAGATTTTCATACTTAACGCGTTCTCTCCCTGGACCAAGCTCATTTTTGAACACATCCCAACGAACGCGTGCTTCGGTGCCTGGTGCTTGTTCAGCAAGTTGTTGCAAATATGTTACAAGACGGTTGCGGTCGAAACGACCAGATGAATCAGTAAAAGAAGATTTGATTCCTTCGTCCACGTTCTTGCCCATCACCATGTCTTCCAGTTCGTTGACATCTACTTTAACCCCAACTTTTTCATATTGAGGTCTGATAGCATATTGTGCGATCAATATTTCCCATGCCTGGGATTGCAATGTTGCTCTTTCACGTTCGCCGGGCTGACGGCCAAAGTTCATGATGTAGCTATTCTCACGATCTCGTATGACATTATTGAACTCATCAACACTTACAGCATGGCCTGCAATTTCTCCGATTTCGCGATCACTTCCGCCAAAAACTGATCTTGGACCATTGCCAAAAAGATCACTGCCAACGATAAATGCACCCATCGATAATGCAATGGCTCCTACGACCCATTTGGTCATCTTTTCCCTTAACGTGCTTATTAATGCCATACAAACGAATAATTAATGATGATACGGTTAGTTTTTCGCCAAACCATTGGCAAAAGAGCCGCAAATTTAAACGGTTTGCTGTATTCAGCAAAGTTCATTTCAAAGTAACCACAAAGGCTAAAAGGAGCTGATGATCAGAGACTTTCCCTGCAAATTCACTACCCGCGTGCAGTTGAGAACAAATGTCCGTAGTCAGCTGCTTTGCTATCTGCGGAACTTCCGGGGACTACCGGTTTTTGAAGAGTTTCCTGTATGTAAACCAAAACATTAAAAGCATTGCTATCATTAACCAGGTGTAAGCATGAGCAAGTCCAACAGTCATCACTTCATACGCGCCTGCAATTATAAAGACCACACTGAGAGAGATTATGATAGTGTCGAGAAGTTTCATGAGATAGCAAAGTTACTAATTGAAATGAGATGTGTAAAGTCAATCCTTTACCTCGAATTCGCCTTCAGGCTTTCTAATTGTATACGAAGACAGATCCTGAATAGCATCCAATCCTGTTCCGTAAACTATCTCATTTTCGAGCTTAATTGTAACAAACTTTTCAGTATAGATTTTTTTGGTATCCCGTTTCCAGAAGAGTTCTTCTGTATTGAGTTGCTGTTTTTTTTCAATATTGATTACTTCGACTTTTTCACGACCTCGCCAGAGATCATTTTCCTTAAAATAGAATGCATGATTGGCTTTCAAAGTGGATGTTAAAACCCCGAGATCATTATAGAATTCAATGTATAACCCTTCGGGAAATTCACGGTCTCCATTTTTAAACTCTAAAATTTTAGTAGCGCGCATCTTTACTTTGATGCGATCATTTTCTGAATACAATAGATCAACATTCTGCATCTCACTCAGAGGACCATTATATTCTATTGGTACAGGCGTTTCCACTTTACCGCAGCGCGTGAGGAAAAGACAAGAACAAATAATAATTAAAAATCTATATGCCATCTCTTTGTAAAAGAACAAGGCTCCAATGATGGAGCCTTATACTAGTTTCATTAAAACTATCTCTAGTCAAATCTTCGTTTAATGAACCACTGATCCATAAAGGTGATTCCAAAATAAAGTTTGATATAATTTTCTTCAATTGTATTTAAAGATTTGTCGCCTTTTTTCCCAATTTTCAGAGCAATATCAAGACTTGACATTCTACCGACCGGCGCTGATAGTCCAAAACTAATGCCAAGATCTTTAACCGTATTTCCATTGACCAGGTAAGGATAGCTTTCAATACTTACACCTGTGCGATATGTTATCCTTTTCAAATAACTGCTTAATGATTCCGGATCTGGCATTATTTCAAAGCCGGCAGCAACACGCCAATCGTTAACCTGATAAGGACTTGTGCCATCCAACCCACGATATTGAGAATAGTCGGTATAAGAACCATCAAGGGCAGCTGTCCATCGTCCATATCTGCCAAAAGAGAATCCAACGGAAACGCTTTGAGGAGCTATAATAGTACCAGGTTTATTGGAAATTAAAGTCAATGAGTCAATGGCTCTTCCGGTAGCACTAATCTGATCCAGTCGCTGAAAAAATCTGGTATTGAGATTGGATTTAAAATCATACACTATTCCTGCGTTGAAAATATAGTTTTTCTTAAACAACGAGTCCAAATGGAATGAAGCGGCAGGAGAGAATTGGAATGCTGAGACAGATGATCGTTCATATACAAATGGATTTGTTGGAATAATCAAAACGGAAAGTGAATTTGAAAACTCGTTAACTACCGCTCCGAATAAGTAGGTAGACTTGAGCCCTATAGAAAACTTATTTGTTATTCTCACCCCATTCGACCAGCTAAGCATGTTTACTCCACCAGAACCATTTTCAACGACATTTACTGTTGCGGCAGTTGCTGATGTTGTATTCTGAACATCTGCTGTATACTTTAATTTATAGTTAAGCTTTGTGTAAGGCATCAGGCTTATTGAAGTTGTCCATTTGTTCCACTTTATTGGAAGAGCCAAGGCCAAATAATTGATGTTTCCACTTCCGCTTTTTTCAGTCGTTATATTTGAATTCTGAGTACGCTGTTCACCGATAATTCCAACCTGAAATGTGGTGTAGCGATTATATACCAAAAGAGCTGGGTTCATGTTATTAACATACCAATAGCTTGGGTTGCTTATTCCAACTCCACCCATACCCATGTTTTGGGTAAGTCCTGATCCAAATTGTTCGCCAATTCCGTAAGAAGAAAATGGGCTGCGGGCAGCCTGACCCGAAACCATTGAGCTGGTCGCCAACAGCATTGAAAGAGAAAAAATGGCGATTTTAAGACTTGACATTATATAACAGTATACTATTCAGGCCCATTAGAACCAATTCCGGGGCCACAAAGATGGAAGTATTAAGATGGTTTTCAAAAAAATGAGCGTCTCCACCAGATAATATCACTTGAGGGGTGGGATGCGCAGTTTGGTAACGGTCTATTATACCTTTTATTTCTTCCAGGATCCCATTCATTACGCCTGTTTGTAAACAGCCTATCGTGCTGTCTCCAATGAGAGTAGCATTTTCTACAGGAGGAGCGATTGGAAGTTTTGCCGTAAAATAATGCATTGATTCAAACCGCATTTTCACTCCTGGCGAGATAGCACCACCCATATACTCTCCTTTTTTATTTACAAACTCGTAATTTATGCATGTCCCGATATCAATGACCAAGCTGGGCTGATCAGGATACAAAAGCCATGCGCCACACGCTCCTGCAATCCGGTCTGCACCAAGTGTTGCGGGAGTAGAATAGAGATTGTGTACAGGAAGAAATAGTTGTGGGGAAAGGATTATTTTTTCCCCACTGACGTGGAATGAAATGATCCTATCCGATTTTTCTATTACAGAACTTAGAATAACATTTTCAATCGAGATATGTGAAATGAAGGAGTTTAATTCCAGGATGGTATTGAATGAATGTCTTTCTATAAGAATATCTTTATCAAAGATCCCCAGTTTGATGATAGTATTTCCCGCATCGATTACCGCGTTCATATTTTGTTATCCAAAAAAAGATCCTTACTCGTCCAAATTAAATAACCCTTGATTCAATAATCTCAGTGATTTTTCTTTCTGCGCTGTGTCTACCAGGACAGAAATATTATTATGACTTCCGCCATAGGAAACCATTCGTACGGGTACATCGCCCATTGATTTGAAGACATCATTCAAAACACCTTTTTTTTCAGCAAGCTTATTTCCAACAATGCATATTATGGATTGGTTTTTATCAACTTCAATGGTGCCAAAGCCTTCAAGTTCAGTGATTATCTCTTTCAAATGACTTTCATCGTCAATTGTTACAGATACTGCTACTTCTGAGGTAGAGATCATATCAATCGGTGTCTTGTACTTTTCAAAAATCTCAAATACTCTTCTTAAAAATCCGAATGCAAGAAGCATTCGTGATGACTTTATATTGATAGCAATGATTCCGTCCTTTGCAGCAATAGCTTTAAACTGACCGCTCGTACCCTTATTGCTGATCAGTGTACCAAATGCTTTTTCATCCATCGTGTTCTTCAATCGTACGGGTATGCTGTATTTCTGTGCCGGAACTATTGTGGATGGATGAAGAATCTTCGCGCCGAAATAGGCTAGCTCGGAAGCCTCATCAAAAGTAAGTTCTGCTATGGGTAATGTCTTTTTAACAATACGGGGATCATTATTATGCATTCCATCGATGTCTGTCCAGATTTGAATTTCTTCTGCACGAACAGCAGCCCCTATGAGAGAAGCAGTATAATCACTTCCCCCTCTTTTCAGATTATCAATTTCATTTCTATGATTACGGCAGATATATCCTTGTGTAATAAGAATATCAAGATGACTCATTGACGGTAACAGTGCCTTTAAGCGTTCCTCAATTTTTTCCAATTCAGGCTCATGATTTTCATCAATTGACATGAAATGAAGAGCGGGTAGCAAACGCGAATCGATCTTTTGTTCACGTAAGTGATAGTAAAAGAATTCAGTCGATGCTAATTCTCCCTGCGCAAGTAACTCGCGGTAGCTACGATCGTCGAATCCTCCCGCCGCAAGCAACCGGATCAAGCTAAAATAGCGACTCACAATATCCTGGCCGATCGCATTGTATTCAGGAGATGTGTATAATTCAGTAGCATATTGTGTATAATGCTTTTCAAGCTGACTGATTTCATTTTCCGCTTCCTTCTTCTTCCCAGCCAATAAAAAATCTCCAATCGTAACAAGAGAATTTGTTGTTCCGCTAAAGGCAGAAAGTACCACAATCTTTTTTCCAGGTGTACGGGTTACAAGACTCGCAATTTTCCTCAACCGATCAGGTTTCCCTGCAGACGTGCCACCAAATTTTACTATTAACATACTTTTTTTTAAGAGATTCAAAGATAGGGCAGGAATTATGAATTGGAAACTTCTAAGGAAACTGTGAAATATAGACTCTGTGTTGATTAAGTACTGTCTTAACTTAAAGCAAACAGCATTCACATTTTACTTTTTATATTTTAAAGAATGGACATAAAAAAAGCGCCCGGTTTCCCAAAGCGCTTTTTTATAAAGCATCTAAGAATTATTTCTTCACTTCTTCAAATTCAACATCAGTGGCATCAGCACCTTGTGTTGCCCCATTATTTGGTGCGCCTTCATTACCTCCCGTAGGTCCGCCTGCTTCTGAGCCACCTTGTGCGCCAGTTCCTGCTGAATACATTTCCTGAGAAGCTGCCTGCCATGCTGCGTTGATTGCAGTCATTGCACTGTCAATTGCTGTAATATCCTGGGCCTTGTGCGCTGCCTTCAATTGTTCAAGTGAACTATTGATCGCAGATTTATTGGCATCCGATAGCTTATCGCCAAATTCTTTCAACTGTTTTTCAGTTTGGAAAATCATTGAGTCTGCCGCATTGATCTTTTCAATCTTCTCTTTCTCCTTCTTATCCGATTCAGCATTTGCCTGAGCTTCCTGCCTCATCTTTTGGATTTCCGCATCGGTCAAACCGCTTGACGCTTCGATACGGATCTTTTGTTCTTTCCCAGTTCCCTGATCTTTCGCAGATACATGAAGGATACCGTTGGCATCAACATCAAATGTTACTTCGATCTTAGGCATACCACGTGGCGCTGGAGGAATTCCATCAAGGTGGAATCTGCCAAGGCTACGATTGTATTGAGCCATTTCGCGTTCTCCCTGCAAGATGTGAATCTCTACCGAAGGCTGGCTATCCGATGCGGTTGAGAATACTTCAGATTTCTTCGAAGGTATTGTAGTATTTGATTCAATAAGCTTGGTAAACACACCGCCCATTGTTTCAATTCCAAGTGAAAGTGGAGTTACGTCAAGCAACAACACATCTTTCACTTCACCTGTCAATACGCCACCTTGGATAGCGGCACCTACAGCAACTACTTCGTCAGGATTTACACCTTTCGAAGGTTTCTTACCGAAAAATTTTTCAACTTCTTCAACGATTCTTGGTATACGAGTAGAACCACCCACTAAAATCACTTCGTCGATTTGTCCAACGCTAACACCAGAATCAGCAACTGCCTTGCGGCATGGTTCCAATGTTCTCTTAATTAAATCATCGCACAATTGTTCAAACTTCGCGCGGCTGATCTTTCTTACCAAGTGTTCAGGTACACCATCCACGGAAGTGATATATGGAAGATTGATTTCAGTCTCTTGTGAGCTGGATAATTCGATCTTCGCTTTTTCAGAAGCTTCTTTCAAACGTTGAAGTGCCATTGGGTCTTTTCTAAGATCAATGTTCTTTTCAGATTTGAATTCATCTGCAAGCCAGTTCATAATACGCATATCAAAGTCATCGCCACCTAGGTGAACATCACCATTAGTTGATTTTACTTCGAATACACCATCCCCTAATTCAAGGATTGAAATATCAAATGTGCCACCACCAAGGTCATACACAGCGATCTTCATATCTTTACTCTTCTTATCAAGACCGTAAGCAAGTGCGGCAGCCGTTGGTTCATTGATGATACGTTTTACATCGAGACCAGCGATCTGCCCGGCTTCTTTTGTAGCCTGACGTTCGGCATCATTAAAGTAAGCAGGCACAGTAATAACCGCTTCTGTTACTGTAATGCCGAGGTAGTCTTCCGCAGTGCTCTTCATTTTCTGAAGAATCATTGCTGAAATTTCCTGAGGTGTATATAAACGATCACCAATGCGAACACGCACTGTGTCATTGCTTCCGTTTTCCACCTGGTAACTAACCATCTTCATCTCGCCGCTTACTTCGGGAAATTTTTTCCCCATAAAACGCTTGATAGACGATACTGTGTTCTTTGGATTTGTAATAGCCTGACGCTTTGCTGGATCTCCCACCTTGCGTTCACCCTTTCCGTTATCCAAAAAAGCGACGATCGAAGGGGTCGTTCTTCTTCCTTCACTATTTGCGATCACAACCGGCTCGCTGCCTTCCATTACAGCAACGCATGAATTGGTCGTTCCTAAGTCTATTCCAATTATTTTTCCCATGATATTTTTATGTTTCTAAGTCTTTGGTCTCCACTTCTTAGTCAATGTATATGCCAAGCCATTTTTTGAAGTGAAAAGTGACACAATGGCAGATGAATCCTTGTTTTTGATATTGATTGATGACTTTTTAGTTGTTTAAACCTTCAGCTTTTGTCGCTTTTTTAAAGCAACAACGATGCGACCAAAGGCTAGCAGAAATGTTTAATGGGATTGGATGCGCCTGTACCTAATTTAGTAGTATTGACGTTGTAAAGCATAACCAGAAAATTTGAAATGAGTTTCTTCCGAACAAAAAGCTTTGCAATGGATCTCGGTAATAACAACACATTGCTTACCGATAAAGAGAACATTTTGTTATCCCAGGCTTCGTGTATTGTCTTTGATAAACAGAATAATTCTGTAAAAGCTGTTGGCAATGAAGCCTACTCAATCTTTGAAAAGAGCCATCAGGATTTAAAAACAATAAAGCCACTGCGATGGGGAGTTATATCCGATTATGAATCAGCGAATGCAATGATCCAGAAAATGGTATCGAGTGTATTTTCAAAGTCATCACGATTAGCAGGATTTGATACAATCATTTCTGGAGTTCCATTTTCAACAACTGAAGTTGAAAGGAGGGCATTGCGCAATACGTTGGATCAATTTCGTTCGAGAAGATCCCATTTATTGTTTGAGCCATTGGCTGCCGCGATAGGAATGGGGTTAAACATTCGCGAACCGGATGGCAAGATGATCATTGATATTGGTGGAGGACTCACGGAGATCGTTGTGATATCCCTTTCAGGAATAGCAGTATTTCAATCGACTAAAATAGCGGGCGATACATTTTCAGAAGAAATCCAGGATTACTTCCGAAGAAATTATGCGATGGCAATCGGCTTGAAGACGGCAGAACGAGTTAAAATTGAGGTGGGCTCTGTTATTGAAAAATTAGATGATTCACCCCAGCCCATGCTTGTAAGAGGAAAAGACATACAACTTGGAATTCCGGTAAGTCGTAAGATTGATCACAGTGAGGTTGCGCGAATTCTGGATTCTTCAATAGTATCTATTGAAGAAAGTATTGTTCAAACGCTGGAAGTTTGTCCTCCGGAATTAGCAGCGGATATTTATTCCAATGGCATTTATGTTACAGGAGGAGGAGCACTCCTTCGTGGCTTGAAAATACGTCTTGAAAATAAAATTGGATTGCCAGTATATGTTGATGAACATCCGTTGATTTCCGTTTCAAAAGGAATCTCCACGACGTTGAGCGAGCCAGGAAAATTTAAGTCGATATTGATTTAGAGGCATTTGTGAAATGAGATAATTCAACAATGACATCTACTTTATTATTTTTAGCTGATTTCTCAATCCCCTGAACGAAGTAAGCTCAAGTCCGGCGTGACCGATAAACATCTTCGCCTGGATCTTAACAGGAACTCTATTTTTATCATCCGAGAACCAGGCTGTTATTGAATTCTCACCATCAAATAATTTATTGTCTGGAACAATTGGAACAATGCGTATACACATCAGCTTTCCAATGTTCGATTTGATCTTTTCCTTACCATCGTAAATAACTTTCAGATTGTAATACGTGTCTTCCATAAAGCCAGAAACGACAATGGTATCTCCTTTTTTGTGTGAGTCATAATCGATATTTCTTAAATACATGAACCCACCTACAATGTCTCTTACGTTTTTCTTGATAGGGTATGTCTTGACGTTATCATAAACACCTGTTTCTTTATTCGCGACCTTTACTTCGGCTTTTTCCTTTTCGTGATCGTACGTTACAATTTCATCGCGACGATAATTATCTTCTTTAAGCTTGCGATACGAAACGTGCGTAATCAATGTAGATGTATCAACGTATGCTCCCCATTGATCATCAAATTTGCTGAACCATGAAACCATACCAGTGGTAGCACCAAAGCCATCAATTTTATAACACGGCCTCGAACGCATCATTACTATTTCTTTATCCACTTTTGTTCGTGCGCTACCCACTGTAAAAATTCCAAAATTCACACGATATGTTAACTCCTCACCTATTCCAAAGGCATCGTTGCGAATGCCTCCACGCGCCGGGTCGTCAAAGGTAAAGCCGCAAAAAAGAAGCAGTGCAACAACACAAAGATTAAAACCTTTCATTTCGGGTTAAAATTTCAAGAATTAACGGTAGTGCATAAATACTAAAAATATCGGACCAAAATTGATGTCTTTAAATGAGCCAAAATACAATGGTAATGACTTCATCATTTCTTTAAAAACACTTGCCAGGAATTGTACAAATTTCCACTGAGAGATGCAGGGAAGTTGTTAATTAGTGTCAATCCATTTTCTTATATTTTGTATTCATCTGTGGTATCCTGTGAGATTTGTGGCAAAGTTTTCAGGCTAAATAATTGGCAATAATTCTTTATCATAATTGCTATTGGAACCTTTGGCAAAAAAGTTATTACCGAAAACAAAATTAAAATTTGAGGTTTTCAGCCATACCTTTGCGTCACATTAATTATGAATATTACTCAGGAAATCGCCAAACGAAGAACTTTTGGCATAATAAGTCACCCCGATGCTGGAAAAACAACTCTAACAGAGAAGCTATTGCTCTTCGGGGGTGCAATTCAAAAAGCAGGAGCAGTAAAATCTTCTAAGATAAAAGACCACGCCCGAAGTGACTGGATGGAAATTGAGAAGCAGCGTGGTATATCCGTTGCTACTTCTGTGATGGGATTTAATTACCATGATATAAAAATCAATTTACTTGATACCCCAGGACATCAAGACTTTGCTGAGGATACGTATCGCACACTCACTGCTGTTGATAGTGTGATACTTGTGATCGATTGTGTAAAGGGGGTTGAGACACAGACTGAAAAATTAATGGAAGTCTGTCGCATGCGGAGTACACCGGTAATATGTTTTATCAACAAACTTGATCGTGAGGGCCGTGATGTATTTGACCTTCTTGACGAGATTGAAGAGAAGCTGAATATCAAAGTTCGTCCGCTCAGCTGGCCTATCAGCATGGGTAAGACTTTTAAAGGTGTTTATAATCTTTACGATAAAAGCCTGAATCTTTTTACGCCTAGTAAAACAGTTGTTCAAGAGGGAATTCGGATTGATGATATTAATGATCCTACGATAGACGAACTTGTAGGTGAGAATAACGCCAGGCAATTACGGGCTGACGTAGAATTAATTGAAGGTGTTTATCCTGATTTTGATATTCAAAAATATCAGGATGGAATTGTGGCTCCTGTTTTTTTTGGGAGTGCTGTTAATAATTTTGGTGTAAAAGAATTATTGGATACGTTCATTCGAATCGCGCCAACGCCACGCCCGAGAGAAACAACGATGCGTGTGATCGAACCGGAAGAAAATAAATTCTCTGGTTTCGTATTTAAAATTCACGCGAATATGGATCCGAAGCATCGTAACCGAATTGCATTTGTGAGAGTCTGTTCCGGTATGTTTGAGCGAGGTAGCAACTATTATCATGTTCGTCACAATAAGAGTTTTCGCTTCTCGAATGCAACGGCATTTTTGGCTCAGGACCGCGAGACGATCGATGAAGCATGGCCGGGAGACATTGTGGGTATTTATGATACTGGAAATTTAAAGATCGGCGACACGCTTACAGAAGGAGAAAAATTTCAATACACAGGTATTCCAAGTTTCTCGCCAGAAATTTTTAAGGAAGTAATCAATAAAGATGCAATGAAAAGCAAGCAACTTGAAAAGGGATTACTGCAACTGATGGAAGAAGGTGTTGCGCAGCTTTTTACCTTTGATGTAGGTAAAAGAAAGGTTATTGGTACTGTTGGAGCATTGCAGTTTGAAGTAATTCAGTTCCGACTAAAGAATGAGTATGGAGCAACGGTAGAATTTGTTTCTCAAAATATGTTCAAGGCATGTTGGATCAGTAGCGCCAATGAGATCAAACTTCAGGAATTCATAAGTTCAAAACTCCGTCACATTGCGCGCGATAAAGATGATAAAATTGTATTTATGGCCGAATCAAGAGCGTGGTTGCAAATGGTACAGGATAATTTTCCTGAGATTAAATTCCATTTTACATCGGAGTTTAAGGACTAATCTGCTTCTGACTCTTAGCTATTGGCCGCTGGATCTTGGATGTGGCGTTATATATTTGAAACTATGTTCTCTTTCGAAGATCAATAGCTAATGGCCTGTATTTAAAATTGATTTTTTTCTTAACGTGAACTCGCAACTACAGATCCTCTACGAAGACAACCACCTCCTTGCCATCAACAAGACATCGGGTGTGCTTGTGCAAGGAGACGAAACCGGGGACAAACCATTGGTTGAAATCTGTAAGGAATATGTTAAAGAGAAGTTCAATAAGCCTGGTGCGGTATTCATGGGTGTTATTCATCGCCTGGACAGACCGGTTAGTGGAGTTGTTATTTTCGCGAGAACATCCAAAGCACTGGAACGGATGAATGAGTTGTTCAGAACAAGAGAAACGCTGAAAGTGTATTGGGCTATAACAAATCAAAAGCCTCCACAAACTGAAGCAACACTCGTTCACTGGTTAAGAAAAGACGAAAAGAAAAATAAAGTAACATCATTTAAAAAAGAAACAGAGGGCGCCCAACATGCAGAGTTGAGCTATAAGATTCTTGCAAGAAAAAATGATCACTATCTACTGGAAGTTCGTCCTATTACCGGTCGTTCTCATCAAATACGTGTTCAATTGGCAAGTATCGGATGCTCCATAGTGGGCGATCTTAAGTATGGTTCAGACTATACAACTGGAGATGGAAGTATTGCGTTACATGCCAGGAGCCTGACATTCCTGCACCCGGTAAAGAAAGAACAAATTCGAATTCAAGCTCCAACTCCCGATAAGAAGTGGTGGAATGAGTTTGATGATAAATAATTATTATTTTAACGTCCTTATAAAATTTGTGTGAGCTGGATTTACAAATTACAAGAGCGCTGGAAAGTAAAAGGTGTCGTTCAGGTTATTCTAATACTTGTTGTCTTTGCATGCACAGGATTTACGGTTTTATTCGCCAAACGACCATTGTTCGCATATTTATTTGATGGAAGCTCAATGACATTATGGGCCAGCATCCTTTATTATATTTTGATTCTGCCGATCTACAACGTTTTCTTACTTATATATGGATTTGTCTTTGGACAGTTTCAGTTTTTTTGGGACTTTGAGAAACGATTCTTCAACCGTATTTTTAGAAAAAAGAAAACCACTAATTCAAATAACCATGAAAAGTAAAATAACTTTCCTGTTGGCAATCGTTGTCCTGGCGTCTTGTTCGGCTCCAAAGTATGCTTTGATGTATGATCATCATTACGGTGCAGATAAGAAACAATCGGTAGCAGCAAAAGAAGTGTCACCGTTGGCGATCAACTCGCAAGAACTGGTAGCAAGCACATCCAGCGAACCAGCAATTCTAGCGCCGTCTGAATCTACAGGTGTGATGGTAGAGAAAACGTACTTACAAATGACCAAACTGGAGCGCAAAGCGCTTCGTACTCATTTAAGAAGTGAGATTAAATCGTATGTATCAGCAAAAAAGGCAGATACTACACAAGGTATACATCATACTGCGGGGGGAATGGATAATGATCTTAAGCTTGCTGCGATCTTTGGAGCGGTAGGTATCGTTGGATTGATCATCGGTGGAAATGTCTTCAACATCATCGGTGGAATAGCTCTTTTGATTGGAGTTGTATTCTTTGTGAAATGGCTTATAAGACAGTAGTTAATTGGATGATTCTGTAATCCGGCGATGGAGAGCATTAGCGAATCATTGAATGTTTAAAAGTAATAAAAAAGGGCTCTGATAATTCAGGGCCCTTTTGTTTTTTGAGTAAGATTCAATTATTCTTTTACGCCATCGGCAAGTACAATAACCTTGTTTTTCAGAACCTCAACAACTCCGCCAGTGATCTTCACCTGTTGTTTCGATTCTTTTGTTTTATACTCTATTACTCCATCTGCCAGTAAGCTGATGAGAGGAGCGTGGTTGTTCAATATCTGAAATGAACCATCAGAGCCAGGGAATGTGGCAATTGATACTTCTCCTTCAAATATTTTCTTATCCGGTGTAATAATCTCTAAATGCATCTTTACGTGAATTAATTAGAATAGGCTTTGGCTTCTGCCATCAATTTCTCACCCTTCGCAATTGCTGCATCGATATTACCAACAAGATTGAATGCTGATTCCGGTAAGTGATCTAATTCACCATCCATGATCATATTGAAACCCTTGATAGTTTCCTTGATATCCACCAACACACCTTTCAAACCTGTGAATGCTTCTGCAACGTGGAATGGCTGAGATAAGAAACGCTGTACACGACGAGCGCGGTGAACCACCTGCTTGTCATCATCACCAAGTTCATCCATACCAAGGATGGCAATGATATCTTGTAATTCTTTGTAACGCTGAAGAATCAACTTCACGCGTTGAGCGCAATTGTAGTGCTCTTCTCCAACAATATCAGCACGAAGTATTCGGGATGTCGAATCCAATGGGTCCACCGCTGGATAAATACCCAATTCAGAGATCTTACGGCTCAATACTGTAGTAGCGTCCAAGTGAGAGAATGTTGTAGCAGGAGCAGGGTCAGTTAAATCATCGGCAGGTACGTATACCGCCTGAACCGAAGTGATTGAACCATTTTTTGTAGATGTAATGCGTTCCTGCATTGAACCCATTTCAGAGGCAAGTGTTGGTTGGTAACCTACCGCTGAAGGCATACGACCTAAAAGTGCAGATACTTCGGAGCCAGCTTGTGTGAAACGGAAGATGTTATCGATGAAGAAAAGAATGTCGCGGCCTTTACCTGTGCCATCGCCGTCACGGTAGTATTCGGCAAGAGTCAATCCTGACAAAGCAACACGTGCACGTGCACCTGGAGGTTCGTTCATCTGACCAAACACAAATGTTGCCTTGGAGTCTTTCAATTTCTCCATGTCAACTTTAGAAAGATCCCATCCACCTTCATGGATCGATTTTCTGAATTCGTCACCGTAATCAACGATACCAGCTTCGATCATTTCTCGCAGAAGGTCATTTCCTTCACGTGTTCTCTCACCAACACCAGCGAATACTGATAATCCTGAATATGCTTTTGCAATATTATTGATCAATTCCTGTATCAAAACGGTTTTACCAACACCGGCACCACCGAACAATCCTATCTTACCACCCTTTGCATAAGGCTCGATCAAGTCAATAACCTTGATACCTGTAAATAAAATTTCTGTAGAGACCGTCAGGTCTTCATACAACGGAGCTGCGCGGTGAATAGGCAGACCCTTGCCACCTTTTGGCTGAGGAATACCATCGATCGCTTCTCCAACCACGTTGAAAAGACGGCCTTTGATATCATCACCAATCGGCATCATGATCGGGCCACCTGTATCAGTCACTTTCATGCCACGTACAAGTCCTTCTGTTCCGTCCATCGCTACAGTTCGAACCCGGTCTTCGCCAAGGTGCGTCTGACACTCAAGAACTATTTTAGTTCCGTCATTTTTTATTACAAACAAAGAATCTAGAATATTAGGGAGTTTTGTACCTGGTTCATCGAAGGCAACGTCTACGACGGGACCGATAACCTGAGTAATTCTTCCAAAGTTTGCCATTGAGGTATTTGTTAAGGTGGTCTTTAAAATCCGGCCACAAAAGTAAGCTGGCAGGAGGGTATCGCCAAGTGCGGATCTTAAAAATAAGGGGAATTTTTCGCTCTTCTAACTAGCTGAAAATCAATATCAAGGATCAGGCGCTTCGCAGTTCGATCCTGAAGGTTGTGCCCTGATTTTCCTCAGAAGACTTTACGAAAATTTTGCCCTTGTGATAGAGTTCTATAATACGTTTGGCCAACGCCAGACCAAGGCCCCAGCCACGTTTTTTTGTTGTGAAACCGGGTTTGAAAGCACTTGAAATAACAGACTTATTCATTCCTTTTCCGGTATCAGAAATATCAATGAAGACTTTCCCCTCATTGCCGCGCAGGATTTTGATGGCAATAGTTCCAGTGCTCCCCATTGCATCAACAGCATTTTTACAAAGGTTTTCAATGACCCATTCGAAAAGTGGCGCATGTACTTTTGCCTGAATGGTTTCAGAAAGAGCATAAACTTCAATATTTATTTTAGAGGATACACGGGGCGTCAGATAGCTTACCACATTGTTGATGAGCTGATACACATTTTCATCTTTCAATGTTGGCGTTGAGCCAATGCTTGAGAAGCGCTCTGTTACAATTCTAAGCTTCCGAATGTCTTTATCTAGTTCTTCAACAAATCCTTTGTCTTTCAGCAATGGGTCATCGCGCAACACCTCGATCCATGCCATGAGTGATGATAGCGGTGTACCCAATTGATGTGCGGTTTCTTTTGCAAGACCGACCCACACACGATTTTGTTCTGAGGTTTTTGAATAGTTAAATGCGAGATAAGAAATAAATCCAAAAATGGCGATAACAGAAAGCTGGATGTACGGATACGCAATCAGCTGTGTCAGCAAAAAAGAATTTTCATAATAAACATATTGCTTGCCAAAGACTTCACCTGTTGTTGGGTCTTTTGAAAGGATTTCGATGGGAGGATACGTGTCCTTCATCTCATTCAACTGGGCCTTGAGTTCTTTTTCTTTTTGAGCGGAAGACCACAGCGAATCTATTGATACATTTTTGAAATTGATGATATCGTCTTTTTCGTTGGTGAGAATGGTGGGGATGGAATTATTTTTGTAAATAATTTCTTCTGTTATGAAAAGAATGTTGTTATCGGTATCATTCGATGTATACTCAAGTGCTTTCGCGAATAATCGGACTTGGTTCTTCTCACGCTCTTTTAGCTGATCGACCAGTACGTTCGTGTAATAGATCGTACCTACGCTGATGATAATGGATACTGCAAGGATAATCCACTTGAGATTTGTGTTATCCCTGTAAAAATCCATCGATGCGATACGTGAAGGCATGCTAAAAGCTAAAGCTTAAAGATAACAAGGTTTCCCGCAGATTTCCGTAGATAAAAAACGCAGATTCCCGCCAGTAAATCAGCGAAAATCTGCGCGTATTAAGTCGATTTATACCGATAGGAAATTTTTAGCTTCTCTGCATAAACCACTTAGCCAATACTTTGTAATTAACTTTAGTTCCATGCATTAAAATTCCCACACGATAGATTCTTCCAGCTACCCAGGTAGTAAAGAGGAACCCCCCGATAAGTAAAATCATTGAAAGTGCTAATTGCCACATCGGTACACCGAATCCTATACGCCCCATCATAGCAATAGGTGATGTGAATGGAATAATTGAAAGCCAAACGCTTATCGCACTGTCGTGATCTTTAAGGATGAACATGAATAAACTCATGTACGAAATTAAAAGTGGGATCGTAATAGGAAACATAAATTGTTGTGCTTCCGCCGGACTATCTACAGCAGATCCTACGGATGCAAATAATGCCCCGTAAATTAAATATCCTCCAAGAAAATAGAATAAAAAGACAGAAATTATAAAAATCCAGGGCAGATCGCGGGCTTCATTCAGCCCGTTGATTAAGGCATTTGAAGAGGCTTGTTGCTGCTGGACCATAACCTCGCCCCCCATTTGTTGCATTGCTTGTTGTTGAGGAGGATCTATTCCTAAGGATCCGAGAACACCTACGGTAACGGTAAACATTAAAATCATCCATATCAAAAATTGAAGTAACCCTACAGATGCAAGGCCAATAATCTTTCCCATCATTAGTTGGAAGGGCTTTACCGATGAAACGATCACTTCGATCACCTTACTTTGTTTTTCCTCAATAACACCTTGCATGATCTGAGCACCGTAAATGAAGATGAACATATACATTAGAATGCCGCAAGCCATTCCTAAGATTGAAAGTAAATCAGTGTTGCTTGCCTTTCTTTCGGTTCCCTTGCCTGTATTTGTTTCCAGTGTTACTTCAGTTTTTAAACTGTCAAGCGTTTTTTGGTCAATACTAAGTTTTTGCATTTTTAGATCCTTGATCTGATTCTCAAGCATTCTCTCAATGTTTCGTTTATCTTCCATACCAGCGCTTGATTCAGTATAGAGCGTAATTCCCTTTGGATTGGATAGCTTAAATTGAGGTATGTACAACAGGCCGTAGTCCTTTGAATTTTCATACGCGGTAATAGCATCTGGCAGAGGTCCTTCGAAATGTTTGAACAGGTATTTTGAAGAATCTGGAGTAAAGATTTTACTCTCATCCACGTAATGAATAACCTTCTTTGCTGCACCTTTTTCTGACTCTTTACCAACATAGACCAGAATTCCTATGATGGCAGGAAATATTAACGGAATTACTATTGTAGCAATTAAAAACGATTTTTTCTGAACGCGGCTTAAAAACTCGCGTTGGATAATTAACCAGATCTTATTCATTTGATTCTCCTTTCACCAGGCTGATAAAAATTTCACTCATACTCGGAACCTTCTCCTGAAATCCGCTCACTTTTGTTTTATGGATCAATTCACCAATAAGGTCATTTGGGCTTCCTGAATTCATCTTTATCGTTGAATTATAAAATCCGTCCTCGACCATTTTTTGATTGATCAATTGGTACGATGAATTATCGAGTGAGAAAGCTCCCGTATGTTCCACTAAAAATGTATTGGTTTTATACTGAGCTTTGACGGCTTTCTTAGTGCCTTCCAATATTTTTTTTGATTTGTTAATAAGTGCAATGTCATCGCAAAGATCTTCCACTGTTTCCATGCGATGTGTGGAGAATATAATCGTACATCCCTTTTGTTTCAGGTCAAGAATTTCTTCAGTGATCAACTGCGCATTGACCGGATCGAATCCTGAAAACGGTTCATCAAGTATAATAAGTCGTGGTTCATGCATGACAGTGCTGATAAACTGCACTTTTTGAGCCATTCCTTTTGAAAGGTCTTCAACCTTTTTATTCAGCCAATCCTTGATTTCGAATTTTTCTATCCAGATTTTAATTCGCGCAATAGCTTCACTTCTCGACAAACCTTTTAGCTGAGCGAAGTAGATGAGCTGTTCACCTACTTTCATCTTTTTGTAAAGACCGCGTTCTTCAGGCAGGTAACCGATTACACCAACATGCTCAGAGGTGAGAGCCTTTCCAAAAAGAGTAATCGATCCGCTGTCAGCGTTAATGATCTGGTTAATAATTCGGATGAGCGTTGTCTTACCTGCACCATTCGGTCCAAGTAATCCAAAAATAGTTTTTTCAGGGACTGTCAGGTCGACACTATCCAGGGCAGTATGGTTTGCGTACTGCTTGGTAACCCCACGGACAACAAGTGCTTCCACTATTGAAATGATTTAGGTAGACGGTAAAAATAATAGAAAGATTTAGTAATCAATAGGCATTTGACAATTAACAATTCACAA